>Ga0315545_1000180_pt1 | contig 69268 bp, 67 predicted proteins | sample SalMarSW160210MG_FD_203096 | JGI IMG/M metagenome (GOLD analysis project Ga0315545, IMG submission 203096) | Salt marsh sediment microbial communities from the Plum Island Ecosystem LTER, Massachusetts, United States - Salt Marsh Sediment SW1602-10 ... | reverse complement strand
CGGCAGGCAATCAAATTGGCGGGGCAGCTTAAGCTCCCCAACGGATTGTGCACCTCACCGGAACCCGTCAGGCTATATTTTAGCCTAGTCAGAGGGTCTACAGCCTGGAAATAATATACATGACGGACTGTTTAGGTGAAGTTCGGGGCATGACACTGAGGTGCTTTGCCAGGTTTGCTTTATTAGCTGTGATGAACTCCCGTAATTCTCTTAGCCAAGGATGCGTTTTTTCAAGTCTCGGAAACCTGGAGCTAATGAGATAAGACTTCTCAGAGTTTTCTTTGCGCTAATGTCAACCAGCGCTTTCTGTAATGCACTCCTGAGAATAATTATTACGCCTGGACATGCCTGGCGAAGGAACTCCTCAATATTTATCCAATCCTTCGGATCTATCTCACCTTCGTAGGAAAACACGACGCGACATCTTGTTGCAGGATCTATCTTGTTAGTCAGAGCTGATGCAAACTGGCCATACATCAGAAGTTCGCCGATTATTGGTTTGGTAAGTATGAGCTTTGATCCCCACTCTTTTACGCTTTTGCATTCTACCAGGGAAAGGAATCCATCAGTAACTAACAGGTCTGGGTTACTGGTAGCAACTTGCCGCCAATGCGGGTCGTCCGCAAAGTATTCGACTAACTGCCCCTGATATTTGGCGACTGAAAACCTTCGTTTTTGTAGATGTTGAAGCAATACGTAAGTAGCAGCTTCGTAGTCGGACTGGAAGTGGTATTGAATAGAAGCTGTGGGGACAATCGCTCTGATATTCAGTTTGCCTGATACAGCCTGTGACGCTTGGTCTGCTTCGTGCTTAAACTTCTCGCGCCAGAATCGGATGGATCCCCACTCAACCGTGTGTATTACTGTAGACACATTGGTCTTAGACATTTTCAATATTGCCATTAATTCTGAAAGTCTTTGCTCTACGTGTTGCCATTTATCAGGAGGTACATCATACGAAAGCGAGAAATCAAACCAGAAATTAGTGTCGCAAATTCTTTTCATCGTGCAGCCGGTCACTTCGCGAAGCACAGCTCCGACGTTCCCTGGAAAAAGCCCACTCCTACTTTCAATCTTTGCTAATTTCCTAATAGCGCGATGTCGCTTGCGTAACTTAAGATAGTTTGTTAACAACATAGCAGCGGCTGCTAGCTCTCCCCATTGGCCTAGGTCTGCCCACCAAACTGGAAAACCTTTGGCGTAGAACTCTAATACTTCACTACCGCGACCAGTCATCGCAATAGTGTCGGTCTCTTTCACCTTTTCCACTAGACCTAACTGCTCACACCAATCTATGAACGGCTGGGTATCCCTCTTGATGTTTCTCTTGTCACGAGATCGAAGACAGTTCAAATAGGTCATTTCGTACTTGGTGGAGCTCCCTCTCTTCGCTATTCTTGCTAACCGCGTTGGTGATAGAGTGACATCGAGAGCCGTATTAGCAAGAATCGAACCAATCTGGAAAGTATTTAGACTACTGCATAGCTTAAGGCTAGCTAGAATCAATAGGCATAACCTATTTCTGAATTCCGTGTATAGGCCGCCTGATTCCTGCTGGTAGGAGGTGTTCGCCCATTTCAACCGGCAAATACGATCAACGAGTATTGCCTCCTCTAGGGGTTCGCTAGGGCATTCCTCATGAATCTTATACTTGGCTAACCTCCTACCCCATGTGGTTGGAATATGGGTAAATTTGGTACCATCCTTTCTCCTATAAAGCAAACCCAGATATCTTGCTGTTTCTAGATGGTCTCTGGCTCGCCTGCCTATTTGATCTCGTATCTTTTTGGTGGTCGCTTTGCTAAGATGTGTTTCAATAAGATGGTCAGCAATCGCAAGGTCATCGACGACGGGGACTTTCACGTCAACTAACTGGGTGACATGATTTACCACTGTTCTTATCCTGTGTAACGTATGTACCCGGGTAATACTTGGCGCTGATTTTGCCCTCATGGGGGCTCCTTACTTTCTAAGAATAACGATGCTTTCTTGTCCTATCGTTTCACCTGTTGGCCCTGTCCAGGGTATCATCTTTTTGGGTATATTTCGATAGTAGATAGTCTCAAATTTGAGTCCCGCAGCCTCGCCTAGCTCCTCAGTCACTTTTCCCATGTCTATGAGTGTTCTGCTAATCGAACGATGACCTATTACAATGCACGCCCTACAACCGGGCCTCAGAATTCGCCGCATTTCGTTCAAGCTTGATAGGTAGTCAACTAGGAAAGGCACTGCTTCCTTCAGCCTATTGGGGGCTACTTTATCTACCGCTTTCCAAAAGGTAGTAGAAGGAACACTGCCCTGTAGGATGGCGTCCTTGCCGGCTCCGCCTAAAGACCTGTTTTCCAAGCTCCTGATTTCCGTCTGGCTGAAGCCCAGCCACAACAGGAAAAGCTTGGACCATCGAATATAGGGTATCGTATTCCGTTCTTCGCCATACGGCGGCGAGGTTACGATTAGATCCAGCGCATCGTCAGAAATAGAAAGAGAGCGGGCGTCATCTTGTCTTACTTCAACATTTGCATTCTTTTTCGCACTGTAGTTTGCCAACCTCATTTCGATGTCACCAAGGGTCCCCCAGAAGAATGTGAAAGCATCGGGATTGTGAGACTCCAGTTTTAATTCGGGAAGTACACGCAGATATCTACTTGATTTCCAGTCAACATTTGAACACTTCATTACAGCATGAGCAAAAGCTATTCTGAAGACCCGCTGCAGGTCCTCATTGTCAATTTGATCTACAGCCCGCCGGAGGTGGGACAGTTGAGCAATTATCCCCGGTTTGAACCAGTGATACAGATTTGTGAATGAAGGCACGTATGCTTCCACGGGCCTACCATCGAAGGCTTCAAGATCTGCGTGGAGCCTCTCCTTAATAGGTGCCAATGCCGCAACATCAATCGCAGTTGTTTTTGCCTTAGATAAGAACAGTGCAAATGGATTAATATCCGTCCCCAGGCTGGGAATCCCTTTTAATGATGCTTCGACCAACACAGTTCCACTTCCGCAGAACACGTCTGCAAGCAAACCTGAATTCGTTACTTTGTGTGGCCAATACAGTGAAATCAATCGCTCAGCGATTTGGGGAATCATTCGTGCGGGATAAGGAAAAAGCCCATGGGTAAGGTATTGGGTATTAGCGGAAGTAAATTCCCAATCTTCTTCGGTGCTTAGCCTTGCTTCTGCGAAACCAGGTAACATTGCTCGGTCAGTATGGTAGCTGGGAGGATAGGGTTGTCTGGGATAAGTCAACCGGCGACCTCTCAGGCGTAGCCACCGTTTATGATGGCGACTGGAACCTGTTTGTTACCGGGAAGGACTCAGGCGGCGATTTCAAGCTGTGGTCACTGGTTTACGGCGATGGTAGGGAGGTAGCTGCCGGCACCTGGTCGGAGCTGAAGGAGTTTGCCTCAGCCCCATCAGATGGCAGCTTTGAATACCGCGCTGCCTTCATGGATAAGCCCGATGTCTATCGCGGCTTCTTTGTTGAAAGGTTCACCGGCAATAAATCGTATAATCGCCCCTTCTGGTCGCACTCAGTGGTCGAAACCAAGTTTATAGACAACCTGTGGCATGAGCCGGTGCCTTTCGACCTTTCCAGCCAGTATGGCATGGCTATCGCCCACTACGGTGAGTATTGCTGGCTATCTGCCCCCTATGGCGTGTGGCGAGCCAAGCTGACCGCAGAAAGCCTGGATTTAACCGCCGACGTCCTGTCATTAAGACAGGAACTCACCGAGACCAGAGGCAACCTCATAGTGGAGCTGAGAAACGATGACGGCAGGTATGCTGCGCCGGGAGAGGGAGAGCTGTCAGTCCTTGGCATTGGTTGCCAGCTTGAGTTTAGCCCCGGCTATGTTACCTCTCAGGGAAATGAGGTCAGCTCAGGACCTGCCTTCGCCCTTGATGCCTATGAGCATACCAGCGCCGGCGGCAAGGCCAGCCTGGTCCTCCATACCTCCGATGGCTGGAGCCTGATCGAAAGCTGGAGAGCCAGGCATCAGTTCCGATGGAACAAGGAAAGCGAGGAGATGAGCGTCAAGCAAGTCCTCGCCTTTGTGCTGGCCAGGGTTGGGCTAAGATTAGAGGTGAAATCCCAGTCATCGGTGTTAACCGGCTACTACCCCGATTTCACCATCAACCCCAATAATACCGGCAATACCGTTATCAGCCGACTGCTATCCTTCGTCCCTGATGTTCTGTTTATCGAGGGCAACAAAGCCTATGTGGTAAATCCCCTGTCCTCCGACGGCTCCGATTACGCCTATGGCTCATCCCACTCCGTATTTGAGGGCAGGTATAGAGCCGGAGCCTGGGGGCTCAACCGCATCCAGGTCGAGGGCTATGACCCAACAGAGGATAAGCCAATAGTGGTGGATTCCTTCACCTGGGAGCAGATAGATAGGCTCTATGATAGGCTGAGGCAGCTTGAAGACAAGAATATAGACACCGTAACCAAGGCCGAGCAGAGGGGAGAAGCCTATTTAAGACAGGTGGAGATAGAATCAGTCGATGGCTCTATCCTGATTCCGGTTAATTGTGGCCAGCAGCTATATGATGTCATTGATATAACCGATAGCCGGGCAGGGCTGGAAGCAGCCAGGAGGAGGGTAAACGGGCTGACCCTGGTTTATAGCCCAAGCCGCGGAGAGTATCAGCAGCGGTTATTGCTTGGAGGAGTATAGAAATTATTTATCTACCTCACCCCCTTTGTCCCCCTCTCCTTCAAAGGAGAGGGGGAGGGTAGGTTTTGGAGGGGCTTCGCCCCTTCAAACTTCTCCTTTTAGGGGCAAAGCACCAAAGGGGATGGGGTTATAAGAATATTTGAAGGAGAGCTAAGATGAGACTGAGGAAAGCGGTGCTGAGGAGTTTCAACTCCGGCGACTATACTGCCACCGTCCAGCTTGCTGGCAGCTATAAGGTCTACCTGAAGGATATTGCTGTGGCGCGGAACCTGCCCGCAGCCGAGATGGCGCTGGGCAGGAAGGTGGCGGTTATCTTCTTTGACGAGCATAACGCCAAAGATGCGGTGGTGGCGGCAGTTTATACCTAAGGCTAAGTTATGAGGGGGGGGGGTTGACAAAACCTCACGTTCGTGATAGACTTCAATTAAGTGTATCACATGTGTGAGGTGAATCAATTGGGTGAAATTAGAGGCTCTATTCCTAATAAGCTGCACAAAGAACTTAAGCAGATTGCATTGGATAGAGGGACAACTCTCAAGCAGTTGATTGTTGATATATTTGAGCGATATACTGTGGAGTATAGGCAGCAGAAAAGTACGACTGGTAAGGTGAGAAAGGAGGTTAGATATGGAAAGGCGTGATTGGCTTTTGCTCGCTATAGGCGACAAAATGGAACCTATTCAAATCCAGAAGACCCTCTTCAAATTTGCAAAAGAATCTGGTGCTCCTGAACAGGAACTGTATACGTTTATTCCGTATAATTGGGGGCCGTGCAGTCTAGAAATATATGATGACTTAGGTCAACTCCGTGATGATGGTCTAGTAGAGTTCGTGCCATCGGGCAGAGGGTGGAATTTGTACCATTTGACTGAAGCCGGTGTAAAGAAAGCAAACAAGTTGAGAGAGGAAGCTAATCATACTCTCATAAAGAAGCTCGAGGCTGCCCGGAGTTACGTAACAAGCCGTGATTTCGAGACTCTCCTTTCTGACATATATGAGGATTATCCGGATTTCGCGGCTGAAAGCCTGTTTAAGAAGTAGAATACCATGAGTGAATCCACAACGATAATCGCCGCCCTAAAGTTCGAGGGCGGCGTTGTTATTGCAGCAGATTCACAGGCATCCGACCGTGTGGCGCATGTGCGCTGGCCCGTTGAGAAGTTAGACTGTATCGGAGGGCACCCGTGCGTTTTGGGTTTTAGTGGCTCTGTTGCTAGGGCTCAGCAGGCACGCAGTAAATTAGAGGCAACCACCCTGCATCCAAATATGTTCAAAAAACGTGACAAGATTAGAGATGCAGTGGACAGATGTTTAAGTCCGGTATACAAGCAAATCAAGCAGGCTAACGATGGGGTGAAATGGGATATTTACAAAACGTCTCTTTGGGGTCTGCTAGCATACTACGCTGAGGAAGCTCCTCAAATATTGGAATGTGGATTAAATGGCGACATTGAGTTCCATGACTATTTTCAAGCTATTGGGAGCGGTGCTAACACAGCGCATGCAATCTATAGAACGCTTGGTGGGCAGAAACTGTCTGGGTTGGGTGAGTACAAAGCTCTACTCGTGATGCTTCGTATTTTGAGGACGTGCGTCAATGTTGAAATGTGGGGGGTCAGTGAACCCTTATCTGTTTGGATAGTCTCTAGCAGTAATGCTAAAAAAGTATCTCCTGATGAAGTCGAAGCAAACCTGCAATTTGTTGATCAATGGGAAGAAAGAGACCGCAACTACTTATTTCATGAGATGTGAACTAAGACTTTGGCACTTCAGGTGTAAACTGTGGAGCTTACCATGCTCATACCCGCCAGGCTTATTTCTTCGTTAGGCTCTAGCCAACACTTTTAACATGATAAGGATGGTGATAACAGCCCGCTGAACCTCAACCGGCTCCATGGCTAACACACCAGCCACATAAGGGTCTACTTGCCCACCAGCATGCTCCTGGTCAGCCCCAGGTACGCCGGGAGTCTGGGAGGACAGGTAGCCGGCTAAAGTAAATAGCTCATCCTCCTCAAAGCCCAGAGGTTTGGCTATTCGGCGCAGAACACGGGCTGAGGGGAAACGCTCCCCCCGCTCGATGCGACCCAGGTGAGACTGAGATACCCCTGCCATAGCCGCCAGCTCATGCTGTGTCAGTGGCTTGAAAAGCCTCTGCCGCCTGATTGTTTCGCCTAAATGGTTGCCTCTACTGTCAAACATAACCAGTATCCTGCAGGAAATAAAGCTGTTTTAACTTCCCTACAGTCCAATTTTAGGCTACCGACATTAATTACCCATAAAACTGGCGTTAACATTTCATTAAAACTCCATTCCCTATTCCTTGACGGCTGAAGCTACAGGCTATACAATGGCGTTGCCAAAATGGCTAAGAAATACGATGTTATCATCGTTGGCGGTGGTCCAGCGGGTATCTTTGCCGCCCTGGAACTGTCTAAAGTTCCTGGCCTGGATATTCTGCTTATAGAAAAGGGGAGGGACATCGATAAGCGTCAATGCCCGGCTCGAGACACAGGTGAGCCTTGCCCTCCATGCTCACCGTGCAATCTGGTCTGTGGTCTGGGCGGGGCTGGCGCCTTCAGTGATGGCAAGCTAACCCTATCAGCGCAGGTTGGCGGCAGGCTCAGCAACTACCTCGGGGAGAGCGGGACGGGAGCCCTTATCCGCTATGTTGATGAGGTATACCTCAAGTTTGGCGCCCCGGATAAGCTCTATGGCGTTGGGAAAAAGGTCGACCAACTGCGAGGCAAGGCTGACCTGGCGGGACTCAAGCTGGTGCCGGTACCTATCCGTCACCTGGGCACCGAGCATTGTCGCTCGGTGCTTAAGGCTATGTGGAATTACCTTAGCCCCCATATAAAATCCAGGCTGGAGACAGCGGTTTCCTCTATCACTGTTAACCATGGCAAGGTTAAAGGAATTGAAACTAAGGCTGGGGACAGCTTTGACTGTGATTACCTGATTCTGGCTCCGGGCAGAGAGGGAGCCGATTGGTTAGCCAAAGAAGCTGACCGACTTAAATTAACCATGCACAGTAACCCGGTTGATGTTGGAGTCAGGGTTGAAGTGCCAGCGACAGTAATGGAGGCTCTGACCGATGTGCTCTATGAGTCGAAGCTGGAATTCCTGTCCAAGAGCTTTGACGACCGGGTTAGAACCTTCTGTATGTGTCCCGGGGGTGAGGTCATCATGGAGACTACCGGCGGTTGTGACCCGGTAATCACGGTTAACGGGCATAGCTATGCCGACCGTAGCACCAGCAACACCAATTTTGCCCTGCTGGTGAGCACCACTTTCACCGAGCCTTTTAACCAGCCCATTGCCTACGGCAGATACCTGGCCAGACTGGCTAACATCTTGAGCGGTGGCGTCCTGGTGCAGCGTCTGGGTGACCTGATGGAGGGTCGGCGCTCCACCCCGGCCCGCATGGAGCAGGGCTTGGTTCAACCTACCCTGAAGAATGCCACCCCCGGCGACCTCAGCTTCGCCCTCCCTTATCGTTACCTCACCGACATAGTGGAGATGCTCCAGGCAATGGATAAGCTGGCTCCGGGTGTCGCTTCGCACCATACCTTGCTTTACGGCATTGAGGTCAAATTCTATTCCTCCCGACCCCAGCTCAGCTCCAGCTTAGAGACCGAGGTCAGCAACATGTTTGCCGTTGGTGATGGCGCTGGCGTCAGCCGTGGTTTAATCCAGGCGTCAGTCTCCGGTGTGGTAGCCGCCCGCGAGATATTGAGGAGAAGCAAGGATTAACACTGGTTTTCTGGACATTGACCCTTCCCCAACCCACCTATATCTCTTTTATATCTTTTCCCACCCGCGTTTTGAGCTATCTCTTTCTTCCCACCCGCCCGCCCTATAGAGGCAGAGCCTCTTTAAACACCTCAGAGAACGGGGAGTCCAAGAGGGGCTTCACCCCCAATCCCGTGCTTTATTGGGGTATCTAAGAGGGGTATAAACCCCTGTAGGGAGGGTGGGGGGGAAGATACAGTTAGTTGACAGTCTAGCTCAAGCCGACTAAAATGTGATGGTATAAAAAAATTAAAGACAAGGTTATGAGAAGGAGGAGGATGCTATGTGGCTAATGTAGTAGCTTCGGACAACGAGAACTTTGAGAGTTTGCTCCGGCGGTTCAACAAAAAGGTGCAACAAGAAGGTATTTTAGCTGAGGTGCGCCGTCGAGAACACTACGAGAAGCCTAGCGTTAAGCGCAAGCGAAAGGGAGCCGCCAAGAGACGTAAGAGCGCCAGAATGCCGAGAAGATAGTAGATATTATGGGAGAGAAAGCACCTAAATTAAAACAAAAGCTGACGGATGACCTTAAGCAAGCGATGAGGGATGGGGATACGGTGAAGCGTTCGGTCATCCGTTTGACGATGGCAGCCATTAAGAATACTGAAATCGCTCGCCAGACTACCCTAGAAGATGCCGATATCCTGGGCGTTATCGCCAAGGAGATCAGGCAGCGCAAGGAGAGCATTGAAGCCTTTAAACAGGGAAACCGCCCGGACCTGGTGGCTCAGGAAGAGGCGGAGATGGCGGTCTTAGAGCAGTATCTACCCCAGCAGATGACCCGGGAGGAGATTATCACCGAAGCCCGCAAAGTTATTGCCGAGGTCGGGGCGCAGGGACTAAGCGATAAAGGCAAGGTTATGCCCCGGCTCATCGCTCAGCTCAAGGGCAGAGCCGATGGGAGAGAGATAAACGAAGTCGTAACTGAGTTGCTCAGCTAAGACTGAGCCATAGCTTTACCCAGCTCAAGTTCAAGGTGACCCGCTTTGGTGCCTAAATCCAGTATTTCCCAGGGGAGCCTTTGGTCGGTATCCCACCTCTGATGAACATAGAAATCGATATCTAGGTGGTATTTCTCCACCGCTTTACGCCAGCCGGATAGAGATACTTCTTCCATATCAGCCAATACCTCGGCTAGTTTAATGTCCCCCCGCGACAAAACCCCCTGAACCTGGCTCCAAGCAGCACTTTCCCCCTTAATTTTGATTCCCTTTGGCATTAAGTTGCTTTTGAGTAACGACAAACGCCGGTTCAGTATAGAGGGCGGGGTCATCGGTAGCCACTGGAAGGGGGTGCCTGCCTTGGGTACAAAGGGAGAAATGGTGAGCACCAGGCGGCAGCCAGTTTGCTGCCTATCAATGATGCGCTTGCAGTTTAAGGTCAAGTTTATGATTCCCTCTATATCTTCATCGGTCTCCGAGGGCAAGCCAATCATAAAGTAGAGCTTGACCTTCTTTATCCCCTGCTCAGCCACCCTCTCCATCGCCTCCAGGATGTCCTCCTCAGAGATGCCCTTTTTTATCACCTGGCGCAGGCGCTGGGAGCCAGCCTCAGGGGCGAGGGTAATGGTCTGGGCGCCTCCTCTAGCCAGCTCCCTCAATACTACGCTGGAGAGGGGAGCCATTCGCAGTGAGCTGATGGCTAGCTCAGCCCCCATCCGACCTAACCTTAGCAACAGCTCTTCTATCTGAGGGTAATCAGAAACAGCCGCCCCCACCAGACCCAGCCGCTTCCTGTATTTGAGTCCTAGCTCAGCCTGGGCTATTAGACTGTCTAAGGAGCGATGGCGCATGGGAGAAAAGGCTTTACTGACAAGACAAAAACGGCAGCCCCAGTTGCAGCCCCGCTCCACCTCAATAAGGTATAAGTCGCCCAGCTCAGTGTCCGGAGTGAGTATGGCCGAGGCAACAGGGAAATCGTCCAGGTTTTTTGCCCACTGCCGGACCACTGGCTTCCCCGAGTAGTATTGCGGGACATAGACGCCGGGCACCAGGGCTAGCGCCTGGAGCAGGTTGCCTCGCTTGCCCCCAATACCCTCGGTTATGACGGGCAACATCGCCGGGACTATCGGCTCGGCCTCGCCGATACACAGGCAATCAAAGAAGGGGGACAATGGAACGGGGTTGGCTATGACGCAGGGACCGCCAGCTATAACCAGGGGATGCCTCTCATCGCGGTCGGCAGCATATAAGGGGATGCCGCTGGCTTTGAGAATATGGACGACATTGAAGTAGTCAAGCTCGTAGGAGATAGAAAAGGCAACGACGGCAAAATCGGAGAGCGGTCGCTGAGATTCCAGGCACAGGGCGGGCGAGCGGTGAGTCCTATTTTCTGCTTCCCAGAAGGCCCTTTCGCAGACAACCTGGCTATAGCTATTGAGCAGGCTATATAGGGCATGAAGTCCCAGGTTGGACATGCCGATATAGTAGGAGTTGGGATAGACCAGGGCGATGGGGATTCTACCCCCCCAGTCCTTGATGATGGTGCCCTGCTCCCTGGAGAGATGCCGCCTGGCTTTTTCGATTTCATCCCAAGCCATAAGCTCGCCTACCCCACTATCAAGTCAACAAACTCGTTTTGTCTGAGATTTACCAAGCCCTGTTCGCATATTCGGAGGAAGGGTATCGCCGGGGTGGGGAGAACAGCCAGGGTAATACGTATATCAGGGAAATTGCAGCCCAGGTCGGTGGCTGCCTGTTGAACACGGCTAAGTTTATCAGCCAAAGTCTCCATAGATTCGGTAGAGATTGCTCCGGCTACGGGGAGCGCTACTTCAGCCAATACTCTGTTGCCAGCACAGACCACCGTGCCCCCGTCTAACTCTTTAACCCTGTTTACCGCCTGCGCCATATCAGCTTCATTGGCGCCGACGACTATAACATCGCCACAATCCCAGACATAACTGGTAGCAATCGCCCCGCGCTTTAGCCCAATCCCCCTGATTAAGCCGACGAAGCTCTTGCCTGTCCGGTAAGACCTCTCAATAGCAGCTACCTTTAATATACCTTTACTGATATCGGGCTTGAGCTGACCGTCTAACACCGGCATATATGCGAAATCTTCCCTGGTGACTAAATTGGTGACCTGGTCTATGAGCCTGACTTTTACCTCTTTTCGGCTGCCTTCCACCGGGATAGCAAAATCCTCAGCCTCAAAATTCCTGGCTAGACGTATGCTGCTTCGGACTGCCTGGGGGTAACGGTGCTTTCTGGGTAAGACGACTGGCTGACCGCTCTGGGCGACAACCTGCCCGTTACTGATAACATATTCCGGTCTGATGGTCTTTAGGTCGGGGATAATAACAATATCAGCATGCTTGCCCGGGGCAATACCGCCGATAACATCATCTATAGCAAAGTGCTGAGCGACGTTTATCGTCGCCATCTGTATCGCCTGAACAGGACTGAAGCCGAGGTCGATGGCTTTTTGCACCACGAATTCCATATAGCCATTGCTGATAAGCTGCCCCGGTCCAATGCCATCGGTTGATATTGCCAGCCGGGTGAGAGCGATATTCTCATCTTTTATCCGGGAAATGGCTTCCAGCTCCCTTCTTAATTTCACCTTCCCTTATCAATACAAACAGCCCCAGCCTCAGCCTCTCCCTGACCTCCTCAGCGGTAATTGGCTCGTGGCAGGAAGAGACGCCAGACGAAATATAGGCTTGCAGCTTTTTATCCGTGGCACCAGCGCTGTGCCCATCAACCTTCTTGCCCTGGTTTATGGTCTCAGTGATAAGGTCAAGGACTCTTCGGTTGCCACCAATCACCTCACCCCAGTAAGGCTCGCCCAGGCCAATAACCTCTTTTCGTCTGAGCAGGTTGCGGAGTTGTTTAACGCTGAGGGCGTGTTGTTCAGTTACCGGGCTTATAGTGACCATGGGTGGGGCGGTAACGAAGATTTTTACCGGCTGGTTTCGGGCAGACCTCAAAAATTGAATAACCCCCTCATACCCCAGGGCGGAGGCAATATTGGAAGTCTCGGTGATAATGGTGGTGGTGCCCCCCTTGAGGGCATACCTCAATAACTCGCTTATAGAATAGCTGGTGTCGATATGAGTGTGCCCATCAATAAGGCCGGGTATCAGTGTCTTGCCGGCGGCGTCAATGACCCTGGTTGAGGAGCCGATAGCCTTACCGGCATCCTTGCCTACATAGGCTATCCTATCGCCTTTAACCAGGACGGTATCTCCCTCCAGCACCTCCCCGGTGTAGACATTAACTACAGAGCCGTTAATTATGGCTAAATCAGCCTCCGCCTCCCCCAGAGCCACCCTCATCAGTTCATACCTATTTTCACTCATGCCGTCTCATTATATAGCCTCTAGGGTAAAATTGCGATTTTAATTTGGTTTTATTTCCCACCCTCCCACCCTCAGAGGCAGTGCCTCTAAAACTCCCTTGAAAAGTGGGGGGAGAGATGAAAAGATGAAAAGAGGCAGAGCCTTTTTGGGCGGGTGGGTGGGAAGAAAGACCTAAAAACGGGGGAAGGGGGGATAGGTTTCAAATTACCCTCAGCACTTCGTATACCCGCAGCTGGGGCAGATGTAGCAGCCTTCCTGATAGACGAGCAGGTTGCCGCAATCGGGGCACTGCCCGGCCAGATTTTTGATTGCATCCACACCTTGACTGCTATCCGTACCCTTCAAAACAACATCAAGGTTCTCGACTGTATCTGCACCACGACCACTATCACCAGACCTGATGTGCTTCTCCAGAACGCTGGCAATGGCATCGGCGCAGGAGAGTATGGACTTGCCTTCCTCCCAGGCGATGTTAGGACAGCGGATACCCCGCAACTGCCTCACCACCGAGGCGACATCTATACCAGCCCTCAGTGCCAGGGAGATAAGTCGGCAGGTGGCTTCAAGCTGGGCTGAGGCACAACCCCCAGCCTTACCCAGATGAGAGAAGACCTCAAATATCCCCTGCTCATCGCGGTTCACCGTTACATAGATATAGCCGCAGCCGGTGGTCACCCTCTCCGTAACTCCGGTGGTTACCTTCGACCTCTTCCTCGGCGTAAGCCCCACACCCTTAGCCTTCTCCTCCCTGCCCGTGATCAACACCTGGGCTTCACGGCTCCTATCCCGGTAGATAGTTATGCCCTTCAATCCCTCTTCATAAGCCATCATGTAAACCTTATTTATGTCTTCCCTGGTAGCCTCCTGCGGGAAGTTGACCGTCTTGGAAACAGCGTTGTCCGTGGACTTCTGAAAGGCGGCTTGCATCCTGACATGCCACTCCGGGGTTATCTCGTGGGCGGTAACAAACAGCCGCTTAATTCTATCCGGGACTTCATCTATATCGTGGAGTCTAGCCCCACCAGCCAGCTGCTTCATCAGCTCATCTGAGTAAAAGCCCTCGCTCTTGGCTGCTTCCTCAAAATAGGGGTTCACCTCAACTAGCTGGGCGCCATCCAGGATATTTCTGGTATAGCTCAGGGCGAAAAGAGGCTCAATGCCGCTGGAGCAGCCAGCGATTATGCTCAGGGTGCCGGTGGGGGCGATGGTGGTGCAGGAGGCGTTTCTCATCTTGGGACCGCCGGGCACATCATAGATGCTATCACTGAAGGCGGGAAAGGCGCCTCGTTCCTCGGCTAACTCCGCCGACGCTTTACCTGCCTCATCGTGGACAAAGCGCATAATCTCGGAGCCAACCTTTAGCGCCTCCTCCGAGTCATAGGGGATGCTCAGCTCGATTAACATGTCGGCAAACCCCATCACCCCCAGCCCTATCTTCCTCGATTTCTTGGTCATCTCCTCTATCTGGGGCAGGGGGAATTTATTGACCTCAATGACGTTATCCAAAAACCTGACCGCAGTCTTAATTGCTTCCGCCAGCCTGGGATAATCAATCTCCGTAGTCCCGTTGGTGGTTCTTAGCATCTTAGCCAGATTGATAGAACCCAGGTTACACGACTCATAGGGGAGGAGGGGCTGCTCACCGCAGGGGTTGGTGGACTCAATCTTGCCTAGATGGGGGGTGGGGTTATCCTTATTTATCTGGTCAATGAAGACAATGCCCGGGTCGCCGGTCTTCCACGCCATATCCACTATCTTGTCGAATACCTCTTTGGCGTTGAGCTTATCCACCACCTTTTTGGTGCGTGGATTTACCAGGTCGTAGTCGGTGCCCGCCTTGACTGCCTCCATAAACTCAGTGGTTACCGCCACCGAGATATTAAAGTTAGTCAGGGTACGGGGGTCATCCTTGGCGGTTATGAACCTCATAATATCGGGGTGGTCAACGCTTAATATGCCCATGTTTGCCCCCCGCCGTGTCCCCCCCTGCTTGGTGACATCGGTGGTGGTGTCAAATACCTCCATGAAGGAGACCGGGCCACTGGCCACCCCGGAGGTGGACTTGACAAAGTCGCCTTCAGGTCTCAAGCGGCTGAAGGAGAACCCGGTGCCACCACCGCTCTTGTGGATGAGGGCGGTATACTTTACGGCATCAAAGATGGACTCCATTGAGTCACCGACGGGAATGACAAAGCAGGCTGATAGCTGACCCAGCTCCCGCCCGGCATTCATCAGGGTGGGCGAGTTGGGCAGGAACTCCAGGTTAGCCATCAACTGGTAAAACCCCTCTTCCCTCGCCTTGACATCTGCCTTGGGGTCATAGTTAAGCTCGGCAGCAGCAATAGCCTGCGCCACACGGCGGAACATCTCCTCCGGCTTCTCAGCGACTTTTCCCTGTTTATCTCTGTGCAAATACCTCTTTTCTAAAACGCGAAGAGCGTTTTCAGTGAGATTGATGCCAGGCTTAGGCTGAACCTTGGACTTGACTACAATGGTTGATTCCATCTGGGGTTGGACCTCCTCTCGCTTAGCTGGCTCCTCAGCCTGTAAGATTTCTTTAACCATAGCCTGGATTTCAGCATCGGTGGGCAGGCGACTTGGCCGGCGGGATTTAGGCACCAAATCCTCCATCCCCGGCAGCGGCCGCTCCATAAGTTCCGCCGCCAAGAGGGATGGCGTCTGTTCCAGGCGTTCAATCACCTGAGCCGTGAGCTGCTCTATCTGCTTTCTATCCGGTATGCCCATAGACTCAGCAGCAGCAAAAATAGCCCGCGCAATCTTGGTGCGGTTCACCTCTGGTTTGTTGGCTCCCTTACCATAATTAGCTGGGCTCATCTCTGGCTCCCCCTCTTAGCTCTGCCCTTCTTCTGGCCTGCCCGCCGACCCTTAACCGCACCAGCCAGTTCCTCAGTGGGCAGCAAGGGTAGTTGGCTGGAAGAGCGAGAAGCTTCGACTCCAGTACTGAGCAGGGTATCTACCTCCTGTTTTAAGGTAGTGATGTCGGCAAATTCCCGGTAGACGCTGGCAAAACGGATATAGGCAATGTGGTCCAGCTTCTTTAGTCGTTCCATTACCATGTCACCAATGACAGCACCTGGTATCTCCGCCTTGCCCCCCTGGTAAAGCTCAGCCTCTATATCATCAACCAGCTTATCAACAATACCAGTAGGTAGTGGCCTCTTTTCACAAGCCTTGCGAATACCGGCCAGCAGCTTGTCCCGGTTAAATTCCTCCCGCCTCTCGTCCTTTTTAATCACAAACAGGCTAACTGGTTGCAATCGTTCATAGGTGGTAAAACGAGAGCCACAGCCTAGGCACTGACGCCGACGGCGTATCCCCTCGCCCGCCTCACGAGAATCTATAACCTTGTCCTCAGAATAACCACAATAGGGACAGTTCATCAGCAATCACCACATTATATTGGGCAGCAGAACTAACATACCACAATATATAGTATTTGTCAAGGGTTTTCGTCCTTAATTTACTAGATTGTCAGACAAACAAAAAGGCTGCAATGCTTTAAAGCACTACAGCCTTTAGCCGATACTGCTTTTAGTTATTGCCAAGGAGCCTATCCCTCGGGTACGGGAGGCTTGGTATGAATAAGTTTAGTTGCCTGGGTTATTGGTTGACGCCGATGGCTAAACAAGGGGCGACGTAGGAAAGCAGGGGTATCCAGTTCCTGCTCCTTGCCCCTCAAGCTCCTAAGCAATTCATTAAATTCGTCTTCTCGACTGACCCCTGCTAATCCTAACTTGGAGGTAAAGCCAGTGGCAATCAGGGTTATCCTTACCTCCTCCCCCATACTGGGGTCCTGAACCACGCCAAAAATGATGTTAGCCTCGGGGTCTACAGCTTGCTTTATGACATCAGCCGCTTCATTAACCTCAAACAGGGTAAGGCCAGTGCCGCCGGCGACGTTGAATAATACACCCTTTGCCCCTTCAACAGAAACGTCTAACAGCGGGCTAGCCAGGGCTTCTTTAGCCGCATCGACAGCTCGGCTCTTACTTGAACCAATGCCCATGGACATCCAGGCTGGACCAGCGTCCTTCATCACTGCCTTAACGTCGGCAAAGTCAAGGTTAATCAGCCCCGGGACAGTGATAACCTCGGCAATAGCCTGAACCCCGTGGCGCAGCACATCATCAGCCAATTTAAAGGCATTATCCACCACTGTCTTCTGGTCACAGAGGTCAAGCAAGCGGTCGTTGGGAATAATGATAAGGGTGTCAACCTTTCCCAACAGGCGAACGATGCCATCCTCAGCCACCTCATTGCGATGAGCGCCCTCAAAGGTGAAGGGTTTGGTGACCACAGCAATGGTCAAAGCCCCGGTTTGCTTACTTACCTCAGCCACCACCGGGGCAGCCCCGGTGCCGGTGCCTCCACCCATACCGCAGGTGACAAACACCATATCAGACCCTGAGAGAAGTTCAGCGAGTTCGTCACGGTTTTCCTCGGCTGCCTTCTGACCCATGACATGGTCGCCGCCTACTCCTAAGCCTTTGGTGAGCTTCTCTCCAAGCTGGACCCGGATAGGAGCTTCGGTAATAGACAGAGCTTGGGCATCAGTATTCATGCCAATGAACTCCACCCCTTGAATTTGCTCCCTAACCATGCGGGTTACGGCGTTACAGCCACCACCGCCCAGGCCGCAAACCTTAATCTTAGCCGGGTTAGGACTGAAGGTTGTTTTTGCCATTTTCGCCCCTCCTTTCTTTACCACTTATTGCTAACTATAGCTAGCGGAACATACCAAAAACCCGGGAAACGAAGCGTCGCAAACCTGAGCCAAAGCCGTGACGTTGCCAGGTCTGCATTTCCCTATGCTTTGCTCCCCACAGCAACAAGCCAACGCTGGTGGCATATGCCGGGTCATGAAGGGCGTCAGCGATGCCACCTATATTGCTGGGAATGCCTACCCTTACCGGGAGTTGCAATGTATTGCGCCCCAGCGTCTCTATACCAGCCAGGTTAGCACTGCCGCCGGTGAGCACTATACCATCAGGGACTAACGTCTCATATTCAGAGCTCGGCATCTCAAGCACGATAAGCCTCAGGATTTCCTCTACCCTGGCTCGGATAATATCACACAGGTCTTGGTGAGAGACACCATGTCCATTTGTCATCAGGGTATCGCTGTCTCTGCCCCCCTGTGTTTCATAAACTGGGGTAACACTGCCGTACTTCTTTTTCATCTCCTCGGCCACATCGAAGGGCAGCCCCAAGCCAATAGCAATGTCTCTGGTGATTTGATAACCGGCTACAGGTAGAATAGCGGTATGCCAAATGCTCCCCTCCCTGAAGATAGCGATATCGGTGGTGCCACCTCCTATATCAGCCAATATGACACCCACCTGCTTCTCATCCGTAGATAGTACCGCCTCGCTGCTGGCTAAAGGTTCCAGAATAAGGTCGTCGATTTCCATGCCGATGCCCCGGATGCACTTTACCAGATTCTGAACCGAAGTTACGGCGGCGGTAATGATATGTGCCTCCACATCCAGCCTGAAGCCATGCATTCCTAACGGGTTCTGGACTCCTGATTGACCATCAACAGCATAACCCCGAGGAATAACATGGAGTAGCCTTCTATCGACAGGAACTTTAACGCTGCGGGCAGTTGTTAGGACTCGCCTCAGGTCATCGGAACGCACCAGCCGGTCATTACGAGTAATGGCGACCACTGCCCGGTTATTCAGCGAGGTAACATGCCTGCCGGTTACACCGACATAGGCTGATTCCACTCTGTAACCGCTAGCTTGCTCCGCCTTCCTTACTGATTCACGGACCGATTCCTTGGCTTCATTGATGTTGACCACCAGTCCCTTATGCAACCCTACGGATGGAGTAACCCCCACTCCTACAACTCGGATACTACCCCCCTCACCCACATCGGCTATAGTGGTGCATACCTTAGTGGTTCCAACATCAATAGAAGTTAAAACACCCCGTCTTTTCATATGCCACCTCCTTGTTGAGTGTATTCTAAACTCCTGAATGGCGTTAGTTTTCACATCTTCAGACCTCCCTAAGGTGGTCTTCTCCCCCACCCCATGTCAGGCTGGGGTATTGGCCACCTTCATCAATATTGCTTTTCCGCCTCGACCAGGCAATGCCCTATCGAGTAGGTAAACTACCAGTACTAACCTTCCCTATAGTGCACGTTCCACTTACTACACAGACCACTCACGAAAGCCTTTGTCTCAGCATTCGTCGCCCTATGCAGCTCAGCCAGAAAACCGTGCAGCAGCTCACCCCCAGTCATCCCCGGATTGGGTTCTTCGGGACCGGGCAGGTTTACATACACTACCTCATTCATTACCTTCTGATACTCAATAGCTGGTTTACCCACTACTGGTCTCCTTTTGGTATAGTAATGCGTTCAGCCACTCTCAATTTAGCGCTGCGGCTACGAGGATTAGACTGAACCTCGGCCAGGGAGGGAGTAATAACCTTTTTACTAACTAACCTCAGGCAGGCTTTTTCTCCGCTTGCCTCCTGGCGCATGAAATTCTTCGCTATGCGGTCCTCCAGGGAGTGATAGCTAATAACAACCAATCTGCCACCAAACCCAAGAAGGTCGATTGCCTGTTCCAGGGCTGACTTCAGGTGCTCAAGTTCTTGATTAACCGCTATACGTAGCGCCTGGAAGGTTCTGGTGGCAGGGTGAATTCTACCCCGTCTGCCCCCGATAGCCTGCTCTATCGTCCGAGCTAGTTGAAGGGAGGTGGTTATGGGACGCTGCCGCACAATCTGGCGGGCTATTCGTTGGCTGTAACGTTCCTCGCCATATGCCCTTATAAGGTGAGCTAACTGGCTCTCGGGGGAGGTGTTGATAATGATGTCAGCGGTAATATCCTGGCTGGGACTCAAGCGCATGTCCAACAGGGCATCATGCTGGAAGCTGAAACCACGATTATTATGCTCCAGCTGCAGAGAGGAGAGACCCAAATCAAACAGGATACCGTGTACCGGAAAGAAGTCATGCTTAGTACAGATCGCCTGCAGATTGACGAAGTTCTGGTTAACCAGCAGGATTGAATTGCTGTAGGCTTCAAGACTGGCTCTGGCTGCCTCTATAGCTTTGGGGTCGGCATCAATGCCCAGCAACTGCCCACCAGGTGAGCTGTGTTCTAAAATGGCAGCCGCATGACCTCCAGGCCCAATGGTGCAGTCAATATAGCGACCTCCAGGCTGAACATTCAGCGCCTCAATGGTTTCTTCCAGTAATACCGGGATATGGGTAGGTGCCGCTGACATGGTTAGACTCATCGACGCCTCTCCAGGCTTTCTATAATCTGCCAGGCCTGCTCCTGGCTAGCAGCCTTTTCTGATTCCCAGTGCACTTTATTCCATAGTTCAAGATAATTGTTGGCCCCAACTATAATTACCTCATCTACAATCTCGGCATGCTGCTTTAGCGGAATAGGTAGGGCTATCCTTCCCTGCCCATCTAATTTGAGGCTAAAGGCGGTAGCGAAAATAGCCCGATTTAGCCTCCTCAACTTACCGCGTGCAACTGAACCACTGGTAAGCTCATCCGCCAGCTTTTGCCATTCGTTTAATGGGTAGGCGGTGATACACCTTTCTATCCCCGGCGCCAGCACCACCCCCGCCCTCAGGTCACCCCTGAACTTGGGCGGGACAGGCACCCTACCCTTTTCATCAATCCTATATTCAAATTCACCGAAGAACATACCACCCCTCATTTTACCCTAGTTTACCATAATCTCCCACTTTCTACCATCTATAGCACAGATATCCCCTTTTGTCAATACCCACCACATCGAATTTTTCAAATTTGCTCATTTTGCTATATCCCCCATATGTGATAAAATAGAATCTGTTTTAACCGAGGCAGTATTATGTTTAACCTGGGCATTGTTACCATCAGTGATAAGGCGTGGCAGGGACAGCGCCCTGACAAGAGCGGCGAGGCAATTCGGGAAATCTTCTCCGCAGTAGATAGCCGTGTGGTTAAGCACGAGGTTATCCCTGACGAGATGGAGATTATTGCCAGCAAGCTTGCCCAGTGGGCAGATGAGGGCGGTGTGGATGTTATTATAACCACCGGAGGCACCGGACTGGGTCCGCGCGATGTTACCCCTGAAGCTACCCTTTCTATAGTGGATAAGGTTGTGCCGGGATTAGCGGAGATGATGAGAGCCCAAACTTTCAGTGCCACACCCTTCTCCTTACTGAGTCGAGCGGTGGCTGGCGTCAGGAAAAAGTGCCTTATTATCAACCTGCCGGGTAGCCCCAAGGGAGTTCGGGAGTGCCTTGAGGTAATTTTGCCTGCCATTCCTCATGCTGTGGAGATTATTAAAGGAGAGATAACCGAGCACACAATTCCAGGTGCCGGGAAGGATTAGATAAGTGCACATTGATATTTTGACCCTGTTTCCCCAGATGTTCCAGGGCATGTTCAGCCTCGGCATTTTCAAAAGGGCTATAGACCAGAAATTGGTCAGCGTCGGCGTTCGTAATATTCGGGACTATACCCATGATAAACACCACACCGCTGACGACTATCCTTATGGCGGTGGCGCCGGCATGGTGCTCAAGCCCGAACCCATTTTTGAGGCGGTGGAATCAATAGAAAGGGAGGCTGATGTGCCGGTTATTTTGCTCTCCCCGCAGGGTCGGCTCTTCTCACAACAGGTTGCCCAGGAGCTAGCCCGCTATAGCCATCTAATTCTTATCTGCGGTCACTATGAGGGGGTTGACGAGCGGGTAAGAGAGCACCTAGCTACTGATGAGATTAGCATTGGCGATTATGTGCTCAGTGGCGGTGAGCTGGCAGCTATGGTGGTAATAGATGCTGTATTCAGGTTAGTGCCCGGGGTTCTCGGCTCCGAGGCTTCACCACTGGATGATTCTCATGTCGCTGGGCTGCTGGAGTACCCTCAATATACCCGCCCGCCTACATATCGGGGGTGGTCAGTGCCCGAGGTGTTACTCTCAGGAAACCATGCCCAAATTGATAACTGGCGCCGTGAGCAGGCTATCCGGCGCACGTATAAGCATCGCCCCGAGCTATTGGACAAAGCCGAGCTAAACTCTGAGGAGAAGCGTTTAGTGGAAAGATTGAGGCAATCTTAGATGGATGTGAGCACAATATTCAAAGACGAACCAAATCCCAATATTCCTGCCCTTGCCCCTGGGGACACGGTAAAGGTTAGCGCCAAGATTGTGGAACGGGGGAGGGAGCGCACCCAGGTATTCAACGGGGTAGTAATCAAGGTCCGCCGTGGCGCCGATGGCGGAAACTTCACCATAAGACGTGTTGCCCGTGGCGTAGGCGTGGAGCATACCTTCCCCTTTTCCTCACCACTGGTGGAAAAGGTGGAGGTAGTGAGACGTGGAAAGGTGCGCCGAGCCAGGCTTTATTACCTGCGTGGACTCAGCGCTAAGGCATCTCGGACCAAGGAAAAGCGGGAAAAAGAGTAGGGTAAGGCTACCTCGTTGGAGGGCGGGATGAGGTATGCTGAGGTTAGTGTCAACTCGCCAGTAGCCCAGCGCCGGACATTTAGCTATGCCATACCACCCCATCTAGCTATTGATGTGGGGCAGGCAGTATGGGTTCCTTTTGGCGATAAGCTGCTCCAGGGCATCGTCTTGGAGCTAACCGACTACCCGGCGGTGGAGGAAACCAAGGAAATAGCCGACGTTATTGAGCCCCGCCCCCTCCTGTCCCCATCCCACGTGTTGCTGGCGGGCTGGATAAGCCAGCATTATCTATCACCCCTTTTTGATGCGGTGGCTCTGATGCTGCCGCCAGGCTTTGAGCGCAAGACGGTCACCTTTGTCAGTGCTACCTCAATCCCTGATGATTTTGATTTATCCACTCTCACCCCAGAACAGAGGCAGGTTCTGGAGCTGGTGCAGAGGGGGGACAGAGTCAGCTTAAGGCAGATTGAAAAAACGCTAGGCAAGAAAAAAGCTCAAACCATCGTTTCGCAACTGGTAAAACGAGGTCTAGCCACAAGAAGCTATGAGCTGGAGAGGATTAAGGTAAGACCGAAGAAGGTGCCTTACCTGCGCCTGGAGGTAGCCGCTACTGAGGCTGAACAGGAAGCCGCCAGGCTGCGTGAGCAAGGCAAGGCTCTAAAGCAAGCCAGCCTACTGGAGTATTTGTCTCAGCAAACCGGGGCGGTACCCTGGACAGAAGCCAGGCAGAACGCCAACTGTGATAAGGCAGTAGCTGATGCTTTAGTCAGGAAGGGCTTGATCACCTTTCAACAGGTTGAAGTAAAACGGGAACCGATTTCATACCGGGATATCACCCCCTCCCCTCCCCTCACCCTTACTCCGGCCCAAAGCTCAGCCTTCAAGGCGATTAAGTCCAGCCTGACGGAGGGCAATACCCAAGTCTTCCTACTTCACGGGGTTACCGGCAGCGGCAAGACCGAGGTCTACCTTCAAGCCCTGGCTGAGGTGGTAGGGCTGGGGAAAAGAGGCATAGTCTTAGTCCCCGAGATTGCCCTCACCCCCCAGACTATAGAGCGATTTGCCGCTCGCTTCCCCCACCGGGTGGCGGTGCTCCACTCCAAACTTTCGCTTGGTGAGCAGTTCGACGAGTGGCAGCGAATCAGAGACGGGGAATTTGACGTGGTCATCGGCTCCCGGAGCGCCATTTTCGCTCCCCAGCCCGACCTCGGTCTCATTGTTATTGACGAGGAGCACGAGTGGACCTATAAACAGCACGAGCAATCGCCCCGCTACCACACTCGTGATGTGGCTATAAAACTGGCTGAGCTAACCGGAGCCGTGGTCATTCTGGGCAGTGCCACCCCCGATGTGGAGACCTTCTACCACGCCCAAAGGGAAGACTACCGCCTGCTTCAGCTTCCCCAGCGGGTTACCCCCCGTGATGGCTCGGCAATGCCCCAGGTTGAGGTGGTGGATTTGAGGGAGGAGCTCAAGGCAGGGAACAGAGGCCTTTTCAGCCGCTCCTTATACCAGGCAATGACCAAGGCGGTGGCTAACGAGGAACAGGTCATCCTGTTTCTCAATCGGCGGGGAGCGGCCACCTTTATCCAGTGCCGCAGTTGTGGCTTTGTCCTCCGCTGCCGGCGCTGCGAGGTTCCTCTCACCTATCATCTTACCGAGAATACCCTGGTCTGCCACCAGTGCAACTACCGGATGCCAGTCCCCGAGAGTTGCCCCCGGTGCACCAGACGGAGGATGAAATTTCTGGGCATCGGCACCCAGAAGCTGGAACAGGAGGTGGGGTATAGTTTCCCCACCGCCAGGCTACTGCGCTGGGATACCGATGCTACCCGGGGCAGGCACTCCCATGATGAAATATTGGGCCGGTTCCGCACCCACCAGGCGGATATTCTCATTGGCACCCAGATGATTGCCAAGGGACTGGACCTACCCCTGGTTACCCTGGTGGGGGTGGTCAGCGCCGATACCGCTCTTAATCTGCCCGACTTCCGGGCCGGGGAAAGAACTTTTCAGCTCCTGTCCCAGGTGGCAGGAAGGGCGGGACGGGGCACCCGGGGGGGAAAGGTTATCATCCAGACCTACTCCCCTGAGCACTATGCCATTCAAGCAGCCGCCGAACACGACTACGCCTCATTCTATGAGCGGGAAATTGACTACCGGCGCCAGCTTCATAACCCGCCCTTCACCCGGCTGGCTTGCCTTACTCATAGCCATAACAACGATGCCCTTTGCCAGCGGGAGGCAGAAAGAATGAGGCGGGTCTTAAGCCAGGAAATAGAATCACAAGGCATAGCTGACATCGAGTTCATCGGACCAGCCCCGGCATTTATTCACAGGCTACGGGGCAGGTTTCGGTGGCAGCTTATACTCCGTGGCTCTGAGCTTTCCGCTTTTCTGTCGCAGATACCCTTCCCCCAAGGCTGGACGGTAGACATTGACCCGGTAGGGCTGGTTTGAACTTTTGGAGGGGTCTATGATGGAGAAAATGGATGCTAAAAATTTAATAGTAAAAGTATCTTTCAGCTTACCATTTTGCCTATATATTGAGGATGATAACTATGAGGTTCAAATGCCCTCATATACGGCTACAGTGAGCACCAAAAGAGAGAAGCAAGAGCATATAGACCCACGGGTGTGGATTGAAGAAGCGACTACCGAGCTTGTGCGTGATCGTTATGGCAGACTTCGGTATACAAGCGTAGAGATAACAATGCCTGGACAAGCTGTAATTGAACAAGAGACCAAGAGGAGAATTAGAGAAGGAAAGATACAAGCTGAGGGACCAACCATTGAGATTTCAGTAGATGCTACTGGCTTAATATCAGAGTATTCAGACGCTGCGTCAGAGGAGAGCTTCGCTATCATAGACTACTTTATAAAGGTTTATCGAGACGTGACTCACGCCTTTTACGTTAGAACATTTCCTAGAGACGAGATATTCCGAGCTACAATTAATTGGTTTTATGGAAGTGAATGTTTAGGTGGAGTTGAGCAAGGGCGTTTTGGCAAAGGTATAACATCGGAACCAAAAAGATTACTACCAGAGACTGACCAGAAGTTTAGGCAGCGGTTAAAGGCATTTAGTCTTCCTTCATTATATGCTGAGTTGGCTATGAATGCTCGTGATTACCTAGACCTAGGGAATTACCGTATGGCGGTTATTGAATCAAGAACTTGCATCGAGGTCATTATTGACCAGCTACTGCTAGAAAATTTCGTGCATAAGGGTAAAACAGTGGAAGACGCCAAGGAACTTCTAGGAGTGAGTAAGAGGACAGCTTGTGCCTCGCTCGAGGATGTACTAGATGAAGCCAAAATAAATGCAAAATTGAAAAAGGGCCTCAAACAAATGATCGGCAAGAGCCTTGCCGAGGATAATAATCTATGGGGAAAGTGGCTGAAAGCTAAGCATAATCGTGAAAAAGCGGTACACAAGGCAGAAGATGTCTCGGAAATAGATGCAAAAGACGCAATAGATACCCTTTCTCAAATCTTCGATTTTATTATAGAAAATAGGTGAAATAAGGATCTATTTTGAGATTTTACAGTTTAGCCTAAGTTAGCTACAATGTAATAGAGGTTAAGATGGCGACTCTCCCTATTCGTGTTCTCCCTGACCCGATATTGAGGCAGAAGGCAAAACGGGTCAGGACTATTGATAACTCAGTCAAGAAACTAATCGGCGATATGATTGAGACGATGCACGCTGTCCCCGGGCGGGTAGGATTAGCTGCCCCGCAGGTAGGTGTTTCCTTGCGGGTGATTGTTATTGGCATACCAGAGGAGGAGGATATCGCCCTGATTAACCCCGAAATAGTGCGCCGCAGCGGCGAACGCTCGGTAACCGAGGGCTGCCTGAGCGTCCCTGGCTATTATGGAGAGATTAAACGCGCTGAGTCAGTTACAGCTAAGGGGCGAGACCCAACGGGGAAGGAGATACGAATCAAGGCCAATGAACTCCTGGCTCAAGCACTGGAGCATGAGACAGACCATCTAAATGGGGTGCTCTATATAGACCACCTGGAAAATAAGGACAAGCTGTACAAGATTGAAGCTGAGACAACCCAGTTCTAAGAGAGGCTTTTTGCCGATTTGCCGCTAAAGCCAATTGACCAACTGTCCCGCTTCCCCTCCACCTGATTAACCTTAAAGACGATGACTACCGGCGACAACGATGGGGAACTCCTTGCCAACTGGCACTTCAGAGACAAAATAGAAAAGGTCATCAAACTTGTAGCCGGGAAAGGCTTTCATTGCCCCAATAATGAATTTTCGATTGATGTTCCGCTTGCCTTCAAGCACCCGGTAAACCTGGCTTACCGATATTTCCATAGCCTTGGCTAGCTCAGTTAGGTTCTTATAGTTCCTGGGGCACAGATCAAAAACTCTTGTTCTAAGTAGCATGATTTCCCCTAACATGCCAACTGGCAATATTATAGTCCAAAGTTTGCCCATTTGTCAAGTGGCTATTTATTCAAATTAGTCGATTTTTTCCCCAATAGGACTTGACATTTGCCATTTGGCTAATTATAATTTAATTACTATGGAGCGGGACAGCAGTACCAACTTAGGTGAAATAATCAGGCAGGGAAGAATTACACAGCGGCTAACACTGAGCCATCTCAGTGCTATGTCAGGCGTATCTTCATCACACCTGGGTCGCATTGAGAGAGGAGAGCGTTTCCCTTCAGGCTCAATCCTGCGAAAAATCGCCGAACCTTTAGGCTTTGAGGAGAACGAGCTATTTACTCTAGCCGGCTATCTGTCTCCCAATCCCCCGGGCATAGCTGAGAGTCGTACTCGCTATGGCGGTGGAGAATTGGACCCCTATGTGGCTAGGATATTAGCCCAGGAGCCGGTTGAAGTGCAGCGCGCCGTTATCGGAATCCTCACCATCTTAAAGAGCATTGCCAAGAACTTGACTTAAGAAAGCCGCTAACAGCGCCTTTGAGCAATATTCATTCCCGACAATGGCTAATCAGCCTGGCCGGACTGTGTTCAAAGAAAACCGCCTCCTAGCCGCCTTTTATGCAATCCCCACTTGATAACTGGGCCAACTGGTAGTATAGTTTAGCTTTAGAATATTATTGGATAAAGAGGATTTGAAGTTATTTATTGAGCCTAAGGTCTTATCATTACTAGCCACGGTAAGCAACTTCCTCACCGAGCAGGATATAAAGTCATATCTTGTGGGTGGATTTATCCGTGACGTGCTGCTGAGGAGGGATACGGCTGATATTGATATTGCCCTAGCCGCCGATGCCGTGGAGATAGCCCCCAAGGTAGCCGATGCTCTTGGTGGCAAGTTTATCCTGCTGGACAAGGCGAACCGGATGGGCAGGGTGGTGGTTGATAAAAAAGCACCGTCGGGAGGTCGGTGGGAGCTTGATTTCTCCACACTTCAGGGCAGCATTGAGCAGGACTTGGGCCGGCGCGATTTCACCATAGATTCCATAGCCATTGACCTTGAAGAGCTGACCAGAGACGATGTCAACCTGATAGACCCGTTTGACGGTTGGGCTGACCTACAGAATGGCATGATACGGGCTGTCTCCGAGACAGCTTTTCAGTCGGATGCTGCCCGCCTGTTGCGGGCGGTGCGTCTGGCGGCTGAGCTTGGCTTTGGTCTTGACAGCCAGACAGAGGTTTTAATCAAGCGCCACTGCCATCTTATAGCCGGTGTTGCTGGTGAGCGACTGAGGGAGGAGTTACTCCGGCTTCTGGCTGTCCCTGAGTCCCAGCGTTTTCTACCCTACCTTGATGCCCTGGGGTTGGTCACGGCTATCTTTCCCGAGCTGGCTGAGGCAAAGGGGGTCGAGCAACCCAAGGAACACTTCTGGGATGTTTTTGACCATTCCATACAGACGGTGATTGCCGTTGACTTTCTTCTTCACCAGGGAACCTGGGAATATGCCAGTGATGAGGTGCTGGCTATTGCCCCCTGGTCAGAGGTTCTGGCTCAGCATTTTGTTCAACCGGTAAGTAGCGGCAGCACCAGGAGGTCGCTGCTCAAGCTAGCGGCGCTACTTCACGATGTGGCCAAGCCCCAGACCAAGGCCATCGGCGAGGACGGCCGGACACACTTTCTGGGACACGCTAAGCTGGGAGCAGCCGTGGCGGCGGATATCCTGGAAAGGTTGAGATTTAGCAGCAAAGAGATAAAGCTGGTAGAGAGTATGATAAAATATCACCTCAGACCGGGACAGATGAGCCAGGGAGAACTCCCTACCCACCGGGCTATCTACCGTTACTTCCGCGATACCGATGACGGGGGCATTGATATACTCTTTTTGAGCCTAGCTGACCACCTAGCCACCAGGGGACCGCGGCTAAACCTGGCCGGGTGGCAGGAGCATGCCCACATGGTAGAATACGTATTAGCCCAGCACCTTGAGCAGCAGAGGCTGGTGGTTCCAGCCAAACTGGTTGATGGGCATGACTTAATCCATATCTTCGGCTTAAGCCCCGGACCCAAGATTGGAGAGGTCCTGGAGGCGGTGCGCGAGGCGCAAGCCTCGGGCGAGGTGACTACCAGAGAGGAGGCTATAGCCTACATCCGTGACAAACTGGTCACCAAGGCAGTGAATAGATATGGCTAGAAAAAATACCCTGCTTCTCATAATAATACTGGCCCTTTTTGCCTTTGCCGTTTGTGCCCTGATCTACCCCCTGTTTGACCGGAAGGAAATGCGGCTGGGGCTGGACCTTATCGGCGGCGTCCACTTAGTATATCAGGCTGATTTCCCCGAGGATGCCACTGGAGAAGAAAGGGCAGCGGGTATGGAACGGGCGCTGATTACCATTGAAAAGCGTATTGATAAGTATGGTGTCACCGAACCGATAATCCAGCAGTTGGGAGAGGACCGCATTCTGGTGCAGCTTCCCGGATTCACCGATATTGATGCCGCCAAAAGCCTGGTAGAGCAAACTGGCTTCCTTGAGTTCAGAGAAGTCGAGCTGAATGAGGAGGAGCAACCGGTTTATCTCGGTGATTATTTTCAGCAGGATGAACTGCAGTTTATCAACGAACAGGAAACCGGCAACCGTGTGTTTGTTATAGATGTGGTGAACGCAGAAGGAGAAAGAGAGCATAAAACTGTCGCCTTTCTAGCAAAGGATAACGGCGACATCAAGTTTACCGATGCGTCCGGAAATCCGATTGACGCTACGGCATTGGAGGAATACGCCGACGCCCTTTCATGGATTATAGCCAGGGGCGACGATGGCACTCCGCTCACCGGCGACCTTCTGGCAGACGCTTACGCGTCTCTTGACCAAAGCGGAGTTGTCCCCATACCCCAAGTTAGCATCGAATGGGACAGCGAAGGGAGTGTAATATTTGACCAGATTGCCGCGCGTCTTTATCCTCGGCCGGATAACGAGAATTACTTCGACCCCGAGCGAGCGCTGGGCATTTTCCTGGACAACACTCTGCTTTCTGCCCCGGAGGTAAATGCCCAGAAATTTGAAGGTAGGGGCGTTATTACCGGCAACTTCACCAGAGAAGAAGTTTCAGAGCTGGCTAACCTGCTGAAATCGGGTGCACTGCCCATGCCGTTGAAAAAACCGCCCCTTTATGAGGAAAAAGTCTCAGCCACACTGGGGGCTGATTTCATTGATATGAGCCTTAAGGCAGGAATAATCGGCCTAATACTGGTTATGCTGTTTATGATTATCTACTACCGCCTGCCCGGAGTTCTAGCCAGCCTGGCTCTAGTTTTCTATGCAGCACTGGTACTGGCGATATTCAAGCTGATTCCGGTCACCCTTACCCTGGCCGGTATCGGCGGTTTTGTCCTATCAATCGGCATGGCGGTGGATGCCAATGTGCTCATCTTTGAGCGGATGAAAGAGGAATTTGCCACTGGGAGAACCCTGGGGGCAGCTATTGAGGCTGGCTTCAACCGTGCCTGGACAGCTATCAGGGACAGCAATGTAACCACCTTTATCGTCTGTGTTATTCTCTATTGGTTGGGCAGCAGCATTGTCGCCAGTGCCCCGGTGATGGGCTTCGCCTTAACCCTGTTTATCGGCGTGGCAGTAAGCATGTTCACCGCCATTGTGGTTACCCGCACCCTGCTGCGCCTATTCGTGGGCACGTCCTTAGCCAGCAAGACCTCACTGTTCAGTGCTCATCAGGAGAGAAAATGATGTTTGATATTACCGGTAAAAGGTCTTTGTTCTTGATTATCTCGGAAGTGGTAATCCTGATTGGCATTATCGCTCTGGTGGTCTTCGGCCTTAAACCGGGAATCGAATTTAGCAGCGGCTCCATGTTAACGGTGAGCTTTGAGCAGGAAGTAGACCATAGTGAACTAGAGCAGGAACTGGTTAATCTGGGCTATACCAATGCTATTATCCAAGGCATCGGAGAGAGCGATTTCTTAATCCGCACCCCGGAACTAAGCGGGGAAGATAAGGCAGCCCTGGAGGACGCTTTAAGCGCCAGATTTGGCTCCCTCAGCGAAAGGGAGTTCCACTCGGTATCGCCCATGGTGGCGACGGAGACCGCCCATAATGCCGCCATTGCCGTAGCTATAGCCGCCGTTGGTATATTGCTCTATATCACCTGGGCATTCCGCCGCATGCCCCGCCCCTTCCATTACGGTGTCTGTGCCATAATCGCCCTGGTGCATGATGTGGTGGTGGTATTGGGGATATTCGCCATCTTTGGCGCCATACTGAACTGGGAGATTAACCTGATGTTTATCACCGGTGTTTTAGCCGTCATCGGTTATAGTATTAATGACACCGTGGTTATTTTTGACCGCATACGAGAGAACTTGAAAAGGGGCATGAGTGCTGATTTTGAGGTGGTGGTCAATAATAGCCTGGTGGAGACCATGAGCCGTTCATTAAATACCTGTTTAACCACGCTATTTGTCGTCCTCGCCCTGCTATTCTTTGTTGGGGCTTCAATCCAGAACTTCGCCGTGGTTTTGCTCGTTGGCATCGTTTCCGGAACCTATAGTTCAATTTGCATTGCTGCCCCGCTGCTGATAGTCTGGGAGAGGGGGGAGTGGGGCAGATTGGTTTTCCTACCCCAAGCCAAAGCCAAAGAGGCATAGAGCATGCCCGCCACTAAAGAGAGCGCCGCCAAGCTGTCTATCTCTGCTGTCAGCTTGCTGATAGTCATGAAAGTGGCGGCCAGCATAATTACAGGCAGTATCGCTATCAGGGCTGATGCCATCCACAGCACTATTGACCTGTTCGGAGTAATCGTTGGTTATATTGGCATCAGGATTGCCGGTAAGCCCCCCGACGAGCGGCATCCCTTCGGTCATGGCAAGGCGGAGAATATCGCCGGCGTGGTCATCGCCGGACTGATATTTATTGCCGCCGGCACCATTGCCTACCAGGCAGTACAAAGGCTAATTGCCGGCGGAGCGGTTGAGTTAGTAACCTTAGGCATCTATGTAACGGCAGCAGCCATAGCCATAAATCTGGCTGTTTCCTGGTATGCCTTGAGGGTAGCCCGCGCCACCGATTCCTTAGCTTTGGAGGCAACCGCCCGCGATATGTTCGCCGATGTGCTGAGCTCGGGGGCGGTCCTGGTGGGGCTGATTCTGGTAAGACTAACCGGAATCGCCATATTTGACCCCATCGTCGCCCTGCTGGTAGCCATATTGATTGCCAGAACTGCTTACCTCACCATGAAGAAGTCCTTTGGCGGTCTGATGGATATAAAGTTACCCCAGGCAGAAGAGGATGAGATAATCGACTGCATCAAGGAGCACGGCGGCCAGCTAGTGGGTTTCCACAAGATACGCACCCGCAAGGCAGGAAGCCAGCGTTATATTGACTTCCACCTGGTAGTGCCTAAAGACGTTAGCGTGGAACGGGCGCACTGGCTGTGCGACGACCTAGAGCGAGAAATAGAAACCAGGCTGTCCTATACCAGCGTAACTATCCACGTTGAGCCATGTGACGGGAAGTGTGAGCAGTGCTCTACTTCTCCCGACCTCTGCCAGCACGCTTAAGGCAGTTTATGTATTTCCTTTATCACCGCAATCAGGCGGTCAATGTTGGCTGCCCCGAAGTTGCGTGGTGACCCGCCCAGAGGGTCATCAATATTGGTGTTGCCCAACAGGATGTCAAAGGTGGCTTTTACTGAAGCGGCTAAAGCATCGAGGTTGTAGCCCCCCTCCAGAGTGAAGACCAGACGACCGCCGCACAGCTCATCGGCTAATCCCTTGATAATCCTCGCCATCTGACCAAAGCCGGTGACGCTTACCTCCATCAGGGCTAATGGGTCAGCCCAGTGATTGTCAGAGCCAGCCGAGACCAGGATAAACTGGGGTTTAAATCGCCTGGCGGCAGGGACGATAATCTGCTCAAAGACCTTCAGATATTCAGCATCGCCGCAGCCAGCGGGCAAGGGTATATTAATATTGGTTCCCTCGGCGGCTCCGCCGCCGGTTTCCTCGAGGCTACCCGTCCCCGGGTAGAAGGGGTACTGGTGAGTGGAGATATACGTCACCCGAGGGTTATCGTAAAAGGTTTCCTGCGTTCCATTGCCGTGGTGGACATCAAAGTCAATGATGAGGACACGCTCCAGCTCATATTGAGCCAGGGCATACTGGGTGGCAATAGCTATATTATTAAACAGGCAGAAGCCCTTAGCCTGGCGAGAGGTGGCGTGGTGACCGGGGGGTCTGACCAGGGCAAAGGCGCTATCCACCTCCCCACCCATAACCGCTTCCACTGCCCGGATAACGCCGCCGGCAGCATAGAGAGCAACCTCATAAGAATCGGACGACATTACAGTATCGGGGTCGAGCCAGCCGCCGCCCCTCCTGGCTACCTCCTGAATATGGGAGATATACTGCTCTTGATGCACCAGCGCCAGCTCTTCCACCGAGGCGGGGCGGGGTTTGACCAGGGTTAGTTGTGATTTAAGCCCGGTCTGCTCCAGATGGGAGATAATTGCTTCCAGACGCCTGGCGTTTTCTACATGCTCCCCGGTGTCATGCTTGAGATAAATGGGGTCATAAACATAGCCTACTGCCATGATAGCTCCTTGAGACGCTAGCGTGATGATACCAGATACCAAGCTCATAGGCAAAATGGCGTTTACTCCCTTTTTTAACATTTCTCTCTATTCCCACCCGCCCGCCCTTAAGAGGCTATGCCTCTCATCATTTCTTTTCCCCGCCCCACAGGGGTTAGTGCAACCCTCCTTCTCCAACTTTGTCGGGGGGCTACCGCAGGAAAGTGTTAGAAGCAAAGCCTATGAGGGTGGGAAAAAAGACCCAAAAAACAGGCGGGGCGCCACCCACCCTATAGAGCACAAGCGTTTGAGTTTATCACCTTGATAGATTATACTGTTATAGTCAGTGGTTGGAGGTGACAGCATGCTGGTTGTGGAAAATCTCCGCTTGGCGCTAAATGGCAAACCAATAATTAATGATTTAAGCCTCCATGTCGGTAAGGGCGAAATACACGGCATCCTGGGGGAAAACGGCACCGGCAAGACCACCATTGCTTATCTTATAATGGGGGCAAATAACTACAAGCCCACCGCGGGGAGGATTCTTTTTGAGGGTCAGGATATTGCCAACCTTTCTGTCTCTCAGCGGGCAAAGAAGGGGATAACCCTAGCCTGGCAGGAGCCAGCCCGGGTGGAAGGGCTAACGGTGAGGGACTACCTCACGCTCAGCGGCAATCATCACAAAATCAACCAGATTGAACGCCATTTATGGATGGTGGGGATGGAGCCAGGGCAATATCTGGATAGAGATATTGACGCCACCCTAAGCGGTGGCGAGAGGAAAAGGATTGAGCTGGCTTCGGTGCTGGCTATGCGCCCCAAACTGGCTATACTGGATGAACCTGACTCCGGCATAGATATTGTCGCTTTACCGTTGATACTTAATGGCATCGTGGAAATGAACCGGCAGGGCTCATCTGTCTTACTCATTACCCATAGTGAAAGGGTGGCAGAGATAGCCCACCGGGTGTCTATACTATGCGCCGGTACCATAATCAGGACCGGGATACCATCAGCAACAAGCCAGTGGTTCAAGGATAACTGCATGATCTGCCCCCACATCAATGAACCTGCAGACGAGATAAAATGATCGGCTATTCAGTAGAAAAAGAATATCAGGGGATGATTGACGCCTATGAGAAGGCTGGCGGGGATAAGAGCGCCCTGCAAAGTAAGGATGTAGCCAAACTGGTTATCCACGAGAACAGGGTGCTGAGCGCCGATAGCGTTAAGGGGCTAAAAATAGAGACCAAGGAAACCAAGACCGGGGTTAACGTCAACCTGCTGGTAGAAGAAGGCGCCAAGATACCCCACCCCGTCCACCTCTGCTTTGGCGTTCTCCCCAAGGAAGGACTGCAGGAAATCGTTTTCAAGGTGGATGCCCAGAATAACAGCGAGGTACATGTAATTGCCCACTGCATCTTCCCCAGCGCCGTCAAGGTGATACATAAAATGGACGCCGATATCGAGATTGGGAAGAATGCCAGGTTCGATTATAAAGAGACCCACTATCACGGGGAGTCCGGCGGCATTGAGGTAATCCCTAAGGCAAGGGTTAAAGTGGGCAAGGGCGGAGTATGGCAGAGCACCTTTGCCCTGAGCCAGGGGCTGGTGGGAAAGCTGGACTACGATTTTGAGGTAACCTGCCAGGAAAAGGCGGTGGCGGAGTTGATAGTGAAGGTGTATGGCAGGGGGTCTGACGATATAAAGATATGGGAAAAAATCTACCTCAACGGAGCCGGCGCCAGGGGTCTAGCCAAGAGCCGCCTGGTGCTGGGTGACAAGGCTAAGGCTGAGGTCAGGGGAGAAACCTACGGCAATGCCCCCTACGCCCGAGGACATGTTGACTGCATGGAGCTGGTCAACGGCACCGAGGCAGTAGCCAGAGCAATACCAATCGTCTCAGTAACCAATGGCAAGGCAAAGGTAACCCACGAAGCAGCCATCGGCAGTATAGATAGAAAACAGATAGAGACCTTAATGGCAAGGGGGCTGGACGAGGACGAGGCGGTAGATGTTATTGTCAGAGGCATCTTGAGGTAGTTGAAGACTCTTCGAGCTGGGCAAAAGAGATGTCCTTGGATTTGACCAAGGTAGCAGCGCAGGTAGGGAGCATGGTCGCCAGGCTCAAAGCCGGCGGCGAGGAGAGGAAGAAGCGCCTGCAATATGCCCTCAATATCCTCCATGATAAGTCCGTTGACCCTGACCAGTTGAGAAAGAAGATTGACTCCAGCCAGACCACCTGGCTGGTGGCGGGTCTGGTTGATGGGCTTGACCAGCGCTATAAACCGTCATCGCTCCCTCAAGAATTTATGGTCATTGCCACCGACGGCTCTCATATTGATGTTGACCGGCACCGCTCCACCAGGTGCTACCTGATAAACATCGGCACCGTGGTGCTTGGCTACGGCGCCCAGCCCCAGGCTTCTCTTGACAGCTCCCCCTCGCTCTACTTCGGGGATGAAGACCTGGTTATCGCCCCCGATGGGGCTAAGGGCCGGGAGCAGCCGATAGAAGGCGTCCTTCTGGGTATAAAGCGCAGTGTTGACGAGTGCCACCGTTTGGCTGAACTGGCGGCAGAACTGCCCAAGGATAGCTCAAGTCTGGCACTGCTTGACGGCTCGCTTATTCTCTGGGGTCTGGCGGGAAAAGTGTATCCCGAGTTTGTCACCGAGGCGCTCTTGAATAAAGGTTTCCTCCGCTATCTGGAGGATATGAGAAAGCTTAATGCCGACCGGCGACTCGCCCTTGCCAGCTATATAAGCTTTCCCCGCAGCACTGACGTGGTCAACTCCCTGCGGGTGGCGATATGCCCCCACGAGATTATCGATACCGACCGGCTCTGCAAGGACTGCACTTCAAGAGAATGCGATAAGGTAGCCGGCGTACAGGATAGAGAGTTATTTTCTAACACTCTGGCGCCTGGTGAGAGGTCGGCGCTGTTTACCAGCCAGTCGTCTATTGTTCAGAAAAACTACGGGGTTCACTGGGTCTACTTCTTCTACTTGAGGGTAGATGATGAGATAGCGCGGGTGGAGATTCCGCAGTGGGTGGCAAAAGACGAGGACTTGCTCAATCTAACGCATAGTCTGGTCTTAGACCAGTGCCGGCGGGGGCAGGGTTACCCGGTGGCTTTAAGTGAAGCCCATGAGCAGGCGGTGGTAACCGGCGCTGATAGAGAGACCTTCTGGCGGTTGGTGGAATCGTCTTTGGTGGATGAGCATTTACCCACCCCCACCTCCGCCAAGAGCCAGAGCAAACGGACAAGGTGGGTATAATGATTTTACTACCTCACCCCCTGTGTCCCCCTCTCCTTAAAAGGAGAGGGGGAGTATAATAGTAAAAAGAGGGCTACCGCCCTCTTAAACACCCAATTTTGGGAGAGGAAAGATGGAAACAGAAGAACAGATAAGGCAATATAAAAACTCAACTGCAGAATCTTTTGCGGGCTTATCTGTGGGTTTGTGGACATTATCACTAATCGGGTATTTAAGTTCAGGTATTTCTTGGGCAACTTACTTCTTGGTTGTAGTGGGGGCAATGTCAGCATTATTTAGTATATATCTTAGTATCTACCTTGTATTCCCCTGGGATTGGAAGCAGAAGTCAGTCCTAAAATACCTAGAGACAAAGCAAATCATAAAAGTTACTAAGTATTTAGTATGGTTAGTAGTGCTTGCGGCATTTGCAGTAATGCTATTACAAACAAAAGTCAGTTGGTTAATAGCTGCAGGACTGATAATCATAATCATCGCATTTATACTTTTCTATGTCAGTCTCTGGAAAACAGGCAAAGACTACAGGAAGAATAAAAAGTCAAGAGAGAAACAGTGACATTAAATAGAACACCGAGCCTTGTAGCATTTGAATCTCAGGTTAAAAAAGTTACACGTGATAGCCATCAAAAAGAAATCGAATTAATAACTAATATCTTAAACATGTACATAGATGGGTTCAATTCAATTAGTTCGTTTACATACAACCGAGATAATGAGAAGGAAACGGCTTGGCTATTACTAGCCGCACGGAGTTTCCACTCGATGCGGGGCGCAATACAACTAATGCTAATGGGATATTACGGGCAAGCAATATCTCTGCTAAGAACCGTTACAGAGAATTTTTTCATTTGTCACGATTGCATTGAAAATCCTAAAGCTATTGAAGCAATATTGCATAACAAGTATAAAATACCTGACAGCAAGCAGAAACTAAGTTTTCGGCAAATGGCAATCCGAACGGGTAATATGAAGATATATGAAAACGATTACGCCCACCAAAGCGAAGTAACCCACCCTTCTGCATTAAGTCTAGGTATAATCAGAGACCCAAAAACAAATGAAATAAATGTCGCACCACGTTATGACAAAATCTTATTTCTAGATTGTTGTGAAATTATGGTTCGTAATGCTTTAATGATGAATGAATTCATGGCACGATTATTATCAAAACTCTCTGAAACAAAAGCTACTTCTTGGGCAGAAAAAGCTAGTCAAACACACAAGGAAGCATCTGATTGGCTCAATAAAATGAAAGAAGAATATGGCGAAAAGCCTGAATCATCAAACAAAAATCAGGAGGGCAACCAATGGGAAGCAAAGGCAGAAAGAACGTAAAGAAACCTAAACAGACAAAGGAACAAAAAGAAGCCAAGAAGAAGGGTAAGAAGTAAGAAGCCTCACCCCCTCTCAAAACAAAGAGTCAAAGAGAGGCGTAGCCCCTATGGGGCGGGTTGGGTGGGAAAAAGACATATATTAAAAACGGGGGGTGGGGTCACCTTAGGAGGACAATATGCCGAATGAATACGAAATCAACGAATTAGCCAAAGAAGAGTCGTGGCGCATGTTCCGCATAATCGGGGAGCTGGTGGAAGGCTTTGATACCCTCTCGGGAATAGAGCCGGCGGTAACCATATACGGCTCGTCCCGACTTAAAGAGGATGACGAGCTATATGCCCAGACCGAGGAAATAGCCTATCAGCTGGGAAAACTCGGCTTCTCCATCATAACCGGCGGTGGACCGGGGGTGATGGAAGCCGCCAACAAGGGCGCGCTCAGAGCCGGGGTAACCTCGGTGGGGCTAAACATTGCCCTGCCCGAGGAACAGCTCTGCAACGTCTACACCACAAAGTCAATAACCTTTAACCACTTCTTTGTGCGCAAGGTCATGCTGGTAAAATATGCCATCGCCTTTGTCATCATACCCGGTGGCCTGGGCACGCTTGACGAGCTGACCGAGGTGCTGACCCTGATGCAGACCCTTAAAATAAGACCCTTCCCCGTGATATTATTTAACAGCCAGTACTGGAAAGGACTTCTGGACTGGCTAAAGAGCTACGCCCTGGATAAAGGGTTTATCTCCGAAGAAGACCTCCACCTGCTGAGAGTCTGCGACCGCCCTGATGAGGTAACTGAGGCTGTCCAGAGGTGGCACACCAAGCAAGAGGTGGTCGGCAGGAAGGCGCTGCCCAAGTAAGATGAAGGGAAGTAAAATGGCTGAAAGTCAAAGAGTAGGCGAAGTAATTGAAGCCAGCACCACCGATTTTGTCGCTCAGTGCTATGAGCTATATCAGATTCCGCCGTTAGGCAGCCTGGTTAAGACCGGGGATTCAGCCGTTGAGCTATACGCCGTAGTCTGCAACGCCGCCACCACCAGCCTTGAGCCGGGCAGGCGCCCCATCGCCCGCGGCAAGGACGAGACCTCAGAGGAAGAAATCTATCGCTCTTCCCCCCAGCTGATGAAACTGCTCAAGAGCGAATTCGGGGCTCTGGTGGTGGGGCACAAAGCAGGGGATAAGCTATACCACCACCTCCCGCCCCAGCCCGCCCACATCCACAGCTTCGTTTACCAGTGTACCTCGGCTGAAGTTACGGAGTTCGGGCAGTCTTTTGACTTCCTTAATATATTACTAAACGCCCGCCTGCCCGTTCCCGCCGAAGAACTTATTTCTGCTTCGCTGCGCCAGATGAGCCAGGCACACCAAGACCCCCGCGCTTTCCTGGTGGCGGCGGGCAAGGAGCTAGCCATTTTGCTCAGCGGCAACCTTAACCAGCTTAAAGCCATTCTGGGGAGGATTAGACAATGAATGAGCGCCTGGGCATTGTTGTCTCTGGTTCGCTAAACAAGGGGGTGGAGGTCAGGCTGGACAGCTCGGCCTCCATCGAAGACATGGTGGTGGGGCGCCACGTCACCATTGAGGGGGAAAAACGGCGCTTCTTCGGCATGATAACCGATGTCAGCCTGGGGGTGATAGACCAGAAATTAGCCGTTACTCCCCCCGATACCACCGACCCCTTTATCACTGAGGTTTTAGCCGGAACCAGCACCTTCGGCACAATTCATGTCTCCCCCATGCTTACCATCGGCGGTGATGCTACCGCCATACTTGAGGGACCCCAGCCGGTAAAGACCGTGCCCAGCCACTTCTCGGCGGTCAAGCTGGCTACCCAGCAGGACGTGGAACTGGTCTTCGGCACCGAAGATGAAAAGAGGTTCTTCATCGGCAACCCGCTGGATATGGAGACCAAGCTCTGCCTCAACCTGGAGGAGTTCGTCAAGCGCTCCAACGGCATCTTCGGCAAGAGCGGCACGGGAAAAACGTTTCTTACCCGCATCCTGCTTATCGGCATGCTGCAAAAGAGCCAGGCGGTCAACCTGGTCTTTGATATGCACAACGAGTACGGCTGGGCCGGGACCAGGGAGGGCGGTCCGCCGGTCAAGGCGCTGAAACAGCTTTTCCAGTCCAGCGTCGCCGTCTTTACCCTGGACGAAGAGAACTCACGGCACCGGGGAGTGAGCACCGACGGCGTGGTCAGAATCGGCCATGACGAAATTGAGCCGGAAGACATAGTATCACTGCGCCAAACACTGAACCTTACCGAGCCTGCCGTTGAGGCAGTGTACCAGGTGCACCGCAAATTCGGTAAGAACTGGTTACAGAATACCCTGGACTTGAAAGACTCCGAAGAAGGCAGAGAACTATTAAAAGAGCTGAATATCCACGAGAGCACCTTTCAAAACCTGCGCCGGGGACTGGCTACCATACGGCGGCTGCCCTTCACCGAAGCCAACCCGCCAACCAACGCCGTAAAAGCCATCCTGGAACATCTTGACCGTGGTACCAACGTAGTTCTGGAATTCGGCAGATACCGTGATATCACCGCCTATATTCTGGTGGCGAACATGCTCAGCCGGCGCATCTATGCCCAGTACCAGTCAAGAATGGAGAAGGCAACCGCCACCGCCAAAGATAATTTAAAACCCCGCCCCCTGGTAATCACTATTGAAGAAGCCCACAAGTTCCTCAACCCAGAAGTCGCCAGCCAGACCATCTTCGGCACCATCGCCCGCGAAATGAGAAAGTATAACGTTACCCTGCTGGTGATTGACCAGCGGCCCAGCGGCATTGACAGTGAGGTTATGTCCCAACTTGGTACCAAGATAACCTGCCTGATGGATAATGAGCGCGATATTGACAGCGTGCTCGCCGGCGCATCGGGTAGAGCCGAGCTCAAATCGGTGTTAGCCAAGCTCGCCGCCAAACAGCAGGCACTCATATTCGGGCATGCCGTACCCATGCCGATAGCCTTTCAGCCCCGCGAATACGGTTCCGCCGAGTCTTACCGCGACTTTGCTCCCAAAGAGGGAGCCGGGGTAGAAAAAGATATTGAAGAGTTATGGGAATGAGAAGGAGAAAGGTTGGCCTGGCTCTTGGCGGTGGGGCGGCTCGGGGGCTGGCTCACATCGGAGTGCTGGAAGTCCTGCAAAAAGAAGGCATTCCGGTTGATATGATAGCCGGCACCAGCGCCGGCGCTGCCATCGGCGCCCTCTACGCCCAGGGCAAGGATGCCAGCCAGATAAAAGCCCTGGCGATAAAGATGGGGCGGATGCAGTTCCTTTCCCTGGTGGATTTAGCCTTACCCAGAAGCGGTTTCGTTGAAGGCACCAGGATTAAGAACCTGCTTAAGTCAATTATAGGCGATATAAAATTCAGCGATTTAAGCATACCCCTGGCCTGTGTGGCCACTGATATCAGGAGCGGGGAGGAGATAGTAATCAACGATGGCTCGGTGCTGGAAGGGGTAAGAGCCAGCATTTCTATCCCGGTAATATTCTCGGCGGTTAAATGGCAGGATAGATATTTAGTCGATGGCGGTCTGGTCAACCCGGTGCCGGTGAGCACCGTCAGGGAAATGGGGGCCGACTTCATTATTGCCGTCAATGTGATATCGGACATGGGTGTCAGAACCCAGCAGGCTAAAAAGGCTAAACAGCCCGGTATGTTCCAGGTGATGCTGCAATCTATATATATCGCTACCTATTCAGTGGTCAGGTCTAGCCTGGAGAGGGCAGATATCGTCATTGAACCCCAGCTAACAAACATAGGCTATGGCGACTTCCATCGAATCAGGGATTGCATTTCGCAGGGTGAACTGGCAGCCCAAAAGTCAATATCTAAGATTAAAAAACTATTGGGATAAAAACTCCGCCGCCTACAGCAATTTCAAGCCCCTGACCACGTCATTGAGGTCATCAAAGGGCTTACATGCCAGGTCCCTCTCCCGGCAGCTGTCCAGCAGCCCATCCCTGGCGAAGACATGCTGAGCCAGAGACGCCGGAAAAATATCGGAGGGACCGTTGCCCACATATACCACCCGGTAACCCTGCTTCAGGAATAGCTTGGTATAAGCCTCCTTGAAGCCGCTGCTTAAGGGGTTGCCTTCGGGACCTATGTATTGGACCTCAAGCCTGCCGGGATTGAAGCGGGTCTGGGCAGCATGTATTTCAATATTCCCCAAACCAACGTCTTCTAGAATCGACTTTATATAAAAATCCAGCCCATTGCTCACAACCACCAACCGAAAGCCTCTCTTCTGGCAATAGACTACCAGGTTACGAAGCCCGCCACGCAACCTGACCTTTTCTCTAGCAACCTGCAGCAGCTCCTCGCTGCTGGCTTTGACCATGGCAAAGGCTTTGGTATTGAAATCGCCAACCGATATCTTATTCTCTCGGTACTGCTGGAACAATTTTCGCCAGTCCCCCCCAGCAAAGGCGTCCAGCAAGACAAAACTGACATCATCTTCGGTAATGGTGCCGTCAAAATCAACCTGGATAATCATTGCTCAGGATTATACTCAAAGCTATGCCAGATTTCAAGGTTAGTTTTTATGTCAACAGTCTGGGCTGACGGTAGCTCGGGCATCATGTACCATTGACAGTTGATACTATACGGTTTAGTATGTTGCTAGTCCTCAGGAGGCAGCAAGCTATGTCAAAACGCCTTTTAATGAAGGAACTATCCCGGTACAACGTTGGCACCTGGGCAGATATAATCTATAGAAACACGCTCCTCTACCCCGACCAAGAAGCCTTCGTCTATGGAGATACCAGGATAACTTTCTCCGAGTTTAATACCAGAGTGAATAAGCTGATTAATGCCCTGCATAAGATGGGGGTGAAAAAGGGTGATGTGCTTGGCATTCTATCCTGGAGCTGCCTGCAGTTTGTAGAGGTATATGGGGCATCGATGAAGGGGGGATTTATTGCCTCGCCGTTTAATCCCAGGTTGAGAGCCGATGAGCTTGAGTACATCATCAACTATTCGGAAGCCAACACCCTTTTTGTCGGACTTGAATTATTAGAAGTAGCCAACTCCTTAAAACAGCGCCTACCCAAGGTTAAGAATTATATCTGCCTTGAAGGTTCCGCCCCCGGCATGATAGCTCACGATGACTTGCTTAAATCACACTCCGGGGAAGAGCCTGACGAGCAGGTGGAAGAGGACGACCCCGTCTGCATCATCTATACCAGCGGCACTACTGGCCTGCCCCGTGGCGCCCTGTATACCCAACGTCGCCTCATAGAAGACTCCAAGATCCTGGTCATAGATATGGAGCTAGGGCCGGGGCACAAGCGCGTTCAGATAACGCCTCTCTTCCATATTGCCGGCAATACCCATTTCCGGGCTTCCCTGTACAGCGGGGGGTGCAATATTATCGTGAAATTTTTTGACGCCGCAGAAACGCTAGAGATTATCCAAAAGGAGCGGGCTACCCACATGGACTTTGTGCCCACCCACCTGGCGGCAATGCTTAATCTGCCCGACCTTAAAAAGTATGATATCAGCTCGATGAAGTTCCTGTGGTATGGTGCCTCACCCATGCCTTTAGAGGTACTGAAGAAAGGGATGAAGGTTTTCGGCCCTATTTTTGCCCAGGGCTACGGGCAGAGTGAAAGTGGCCCCGCCATCTCTCACCTGTCAAAAGAGGACCACAACGTTCTGGATAGACCCGAGAAGGAACAGAAGAAGCTAAGTTCGGCTGGTCGGCCGGATATCGGAGTACAGGTCAGGATTGTGGATGACAAAGATAAAGATGTTGAGCTCGGCAAAGTGGGCGAGATAACGGTGCGGAGCAAGCAAACCATGGTTGAATACTGGCACAAGCCCGATGAGACCAAGGCCGCCCTCGTTAAAGGCTGGCTTCACACCGGTGATATGGGCTACTACGATGAGGGGGGCTATATCTACATTGCCGACCGCAAAAAGGACATGATTATTACCGGCGGCGAGAACGTCTACCCCAGGGAGGTGGAGGAGGTTCTCTACCGCCATCCGGCAGTCCTGGAGACGGCGGTCATCGGCATCCCCGACCCATACTGGGTGGAAAGGGTCCACGCTGTAGTGGCCACCAAGAAGGGAGCCAGCACCACCGCCGAAGAGCTTATCGCCTTCTGCAAAAAGCACATCGCCAGTTATAAGACACCAAAGTCGGTTGAGTTTGTTGATGCCTTGCCCAAGAACCCCGCCGGCAAGATTTTGAAGCGCGAGCTGAGGGAGAAGTACTGGAAGGGGACACAGGAAAAGACCTAATAGGTGGCATCTCTATAACGCGAGGCAGAACTAATCCTTAAGCAGCAGGACTATGAAAACCCACAAAATCAACTTTGAGCCTCTGGGGCTAAGCGGGCGGTGCCGAACCAATGAGTCTCTTCTGGCCTGTGCCCACCGCCTCGGGGTGGGTATTATTAGCCTGTGCGGCGGTAAGGGGAACTGCCACTCCTGCCAGGTGCAGGTTTCGACCGGCACTGTTTCAGAGCCAACCCCCCACGAGCTGAAGACCTTTTCCCGCCAAGAAATTAAGGAAGGCTGGCGTCTTGCCTGCCAGACATATCCCACCAGCGATTGCACATTGAGCCTGCCTCTGAACTCGCTGACCACCCTGCAACGCGTCCAGGTAGAGGGACAGGAGGTAGCCGTCTCTCCTGAGCCGGCGGTTAAAGCCTACCAGGTTAAATTGCAAGCGCCGTCTCTAGCTGACCCCCAGGCTGATGCTGACCGCCTGCTTGAATCGTTAAATCGACAACACAAGTTACATTGCAATGCCATTGATTTTAGTGCCCTGCGTAAGCTATCGCCGCAGTTGCGCTCCTGGAAGTGGCAATGCCGGGCTTCGGTCCGCGCTGATGAAGTAATCGCCTTTGGCCCCTGGCCCAGCCGCCAACTGGGGCTGGCGATTGACCTGGGCACCTCCAAGATATCTGGCTATCTGATTGACCTCGGTAGTGGCCATACCTTAGCCGCCAAAGGGGTTACCAATCCTCAAGCCAGCTATGGGGCAGACATCATAAGCCGTATCTCCTATGCTATGAAATCGCCGGGTAAAGGGGCGCGGCTGCAGAAAGTGGTGGTGGAAGCACTAAACCAGCTGGCTATTGACCTTTGCGCCGAGGCTGGTGCTGAAGCCGAGGAAATTGTCGACGCAGTAGCCGTCGGCAATACCGCCATGCATCACCTTCTCGCCGGTCTGCCGGTAGGGCAACTGGCTCTGTCCCCCTTTGTCCCGGCGGTAAGTCGGGCGCTGGACATCAAGGCTGGCAACCTGGGTCTACACATTGCTCCCGGTGCCTACCTCCACCTGCTGCCTAACATCGCCGGCTTTGTCGGTGCCGACCACACCGCAGTATTGCTGGCTACAGCCGATACCGAGAGTAAAGGCATAACGATAGCCATAGACATCGGGACCAACACCGAGGTCTCTCTAATAGATAGCGGCAAGATAGTTACCACCTCCTGCGCCTCCGGCCCCGCCTTTGAAGGGTGGCATATCAAGGACGGTATGCCGGCGGCCAGTGGCGCCATAGAACGGCTACGGATAGTAAATGATAGCATCCAATACCAGACCATTGATGGAAAGCCAGCGATTGGTATTTGTGGCTCAGGCATCCTGGATGCTATGGCTCAGCTCTACCTGGCGGGGCTGCTGGATAAGGGGGGCAGGATGGCACGGAACCACCCCCGCGTGCGTTCTGAGAATGAACACCTGGAGTTCGTGCTCGTCAGCGAGGAGGAACGAGATGGGCGCCGGGCTATCGTTATCACTCAGCAGGACGTGCGGGAATTGCAACTGGCTAAGGCAGCCATTCGCACCGGCATCCAGGTGCTCCTGGAAACGCAAGGTCACCGTGAAGAAAAAATCCAGAAGGTAATAATTGCCGGGGCTTTCGGCACCTACATTGATGTTGCCAACGCCATAGCTATCGGTATGTTACCATCGCTACCCCTGGACCGCTTCCAGCAGGTGGGAAATGCCGCCGGTACTGGAGCCAGGCTGGCCCTAATTTCAGTTAGTAAAAGAGGCGAGGCACAGAAAATAGTCTCTGGAGTCCGCTATATTGAACTGGCCAGCGTTCCCAGCTTCAATAAGACATTTATTCAGGCAAGCTATCTGGGCAGGTACCGACTGAGGCAAGGCAAGAGAGAGGAGATTGGCTAGTGGAAACCAAGATATCAAGCGCCGCCAAAGAAATAATAATCGGTGACGGGCGGCCAACAGTGCTTATTGGCGAGCGTATCAACCCTTCAGGCAAGAAAAAACTGGCTGAAGCTCTGAAGGCAGGAAATCTGGATATTGTCCGCAAGGAAGCTCTGGCTCAAGCTGAAGCTGGTGCCGATATCCTCGACGTCAACGTGAGCACATTCGGTGTCGACGAGGTAGCCTTGCTGCCCCAGGCAGTGAAGGCGGTGATGGACACGGTAGATATACCTCTTTGCCTTGACAGTGCCAACGCCGAGGCGCTGGAGGCAGCTCTCAAAGTCTACAAGGGCAAGCCACTCATTAACTCGGTCACTGGTGAGGAACACTCCCTGACCAAGGTCCTACCGCTGGTCAAAAAATATGGCGCCGCCGTCGTCGGTCTGGTGCAGGATGATGAAGGTATTCCCCGTGACTCCAAGCGGCGGCTAGCCATCGCCGGCAAAATAGTGAAGCGGGCTGAGGCAGCAGGTATCCCTCGTGATGATATCATAATTGATTGCCTGGGCCTGGCTGTGGGCGCTGATATGACCGCCGGAACGGCAATTCTAGATGCCGCCCGCCTGATTAAGAAAGAACTGGGAGTGAACCTGACGCTAGCCGTTAGCAATATCTCCTTTGGCTTGCCCGACCGCGACCTGCTTAATAACGCCTTCGTGGCTATGGCTATTGCCGCCGGTGTGACCTGCGTTATTGCCGATGTGAATAAGGTGCGCTCGTCAGTCCTGGCCGCCGACCTGATTCTGGCCCACGATAAATACGCCAGACGCTATACTGAAAGTTATCGCCAGCGCCAGAAGCAGCAGCAAGCTAAGAAATAAAACATGGTCTATTGTGGGCTATCTGTGGTATCATAGAGAACATTATGTTGCTATCTGCCAACCCCTATGTTATTGATAAAATCAGGCAACTCTAAGAAGGAGGAAATATGGGCAGGTTAGACGGAAAAGTAGCTATTGTAACCGGTGGCGCCAAGGGCTTGGGCAAAGCTTTTTGCTTTGCCCTGGCTAAAGAGGGGGCTAAGGTAGTTATGGCGGCGCACCGCCTTGATACCGATGAAGCAAAACAGGCAGCTAAGGAGATAGAAAGTAAAGGCGGGCTGACCGTAGAGGTTGATGTTACCAACGAGGAAAGCACCAAGCTTATGGCGGAGAAGACAATAAAGAAATTTGGCCGGATTGATATTCTGGTCAATAATGCCGCCTACTACTATGGGGTATCGAGGAAGCCGTTTTACGAAATCTCGTCAGAAGAGTGGGACCGGGCGCTGGATGTAGGTGCCAAGGGAGCCTGGCTCTGCGCCAAGGCGGTATTCCCCTATATGAAAAAACAGAATAAGGGTAAGATTATCAACCTCTCCTCCGATACAGCCTTCGCCCCGACCAAGGGCATGATTCACTATATTACCTCTAAGGCGGCGGTTGTCGGCATCACCCGCGTCCTTGCCGGAGAGCTGGGAAAATATAACATCTGCGTCAACGCCGTCGCCCCCGGCTACACCGATACGCCAGCCAGTTGGACCATCGGCGACGTTAGCAAGTTTGACGTAAGCTCTATACCTCTGGGGCGTGTCGGCGTACCCGAGGACATAGTTGGTGCCGTCGTCTTCTTCGCCAGTGATGACAGCGACTTCATCAGCGGTCAGACACTGATAATCGATGGCGCCAGGCGGGTGCATTAAGAGAATAGACCGATATCAAAATTATTCCTCTCCCCCAATAATGGTTGGGGTCCTTATTTCGGGAGGGGGGGAAAATGAGTTCTGGCAAATTAATATTCAGGTTCGAAGAGCTGGGGCAAGAGCACAAGAACCAGGTAGGCAGGAAGTGCGCTAACCTGGGAGAAATGACTCGCATGGGCTTACCTGTCCCGCCAGGCTTTACCACCTCCATTGCCATGTACCGCAAATTTGCCAAAGAAACCGGGGCGGCTGAGGAAATTTCCCGCTATGTGAGCCGCCTTGGCGAGCTTAAAGGCAAGAACATCGCCTTCTTTGACGAACTGAGCCAGAACATCCGGGGCATGATTGAAGACAAAGAGGTGCCGAAAGACATAAGCAAAAAGGTAGCCTCATACTACCAAGAGCTGGGCAAAAAGGTGGGAGTCCCCGACGTCGCCGTCTCGGTGCGGTCATCGGGGACAGAGAGCCGACCCGGCATGTTTGAAAGCTACCTGAACATCATCGGCATTGAAGATGTGCTGGACAAAATAAAGAGGGTATGGGCAAGTGCCTATACTGCCCGGGCTATTGCCCTGCGGGTTAATAAAGATATACCCATCACGGGAGACGAACTGGCTGTTGCTGTCTCCAAGATGGTAAATGCCCGTTCAGCCGGCATTGGCTTCACCGTGGACCCGGTCACCGGCGACGCTTCCAAGATAATAATCGACGCCGGCTGGGGGCTGGGAGAAGGAGTGGTCAGCGGGGCAGAGAATGTGGACAAGTTCGTGGTGGACAAAGAGACCTTGGCAATATCAGACACCTATATTGGTAAAAAGACGAAACAGGTAATAAACAAGAAAAAAGGGGCTGGGTGGGACGATGTGCCGGCGAAGAAACAGTCAATACCCTCCTTAAGCAATGATGAGATAGTAGCCATAGCCAAACTAGCCATATTACTAGAGGAGCGCCTGGGTGAGCCGCAGGACATGGAATGGGCTATCGACGCTGACCTCAATCCACCCGATAACATATTTCTCCTCCAGACTCGCCCGGCAAAGGTGGCAGACAAGAAACCAGAAGCGGTTACCGACCGTATGATTGACCTGATTACTAAAAGATTCTATAGACCTAATGATAGATACCATTCCAACTAGCCTAGAAGTAGGCAAAGGAGCAGGGTGCCAAAGAAAAAGCAGCCGAAGGTTAAAATCTGGGATAAAACCATAGGTTCTGATTATATCGAAGAGATTGACCTCCCCCAGATGCATTCCTGGTTCTTTGACGGAACGCACAGCATACCACCACTAACCCCACTCTACGCCTGGCACTGGGTGAAATACTGTAGTCATGGTTTTAAGGTCGCCTGTGCCGAGCTGAGCATCCCCACCTGCAAGGGTTGGGAACTGCGCACCTTGAACGGCAGTATCTACTGTGCCTTCCACATAGTAAGAGACCCCAAAGAGATTGCCCAGCGTGAGGTCAAATTCCGCCAGGCGTTGCGCCCCTGGCTTGAGGACTTTGATGGCCTGTGGGCCGGTCACAAAAAAGAACTGCTGAGCATTTATAGCGAGCTCAAGGAGCTTGACGTTGACCATGCCACCAACCTTCAACTGTGCCACCACAGCCGCAATTTGAGACGCTCCTATATGAGGATGTGGGAAATCCACTTCCTGGGTATGTATGCATCAAATAACGCCTGGTTACTACTGGAGGCAATGACCAAGGAGCGCTTCGGCTTGAGTGACCAGGACCCCCAGTTCCAGGACATGATGCGGGGCTTTGACAACAAGATATACCAGATGGACAAGAAGCTGTGGGAATTTGGCAAGCTTGCCACCAAGATGAAGCTGGAAGATGTCTTTAAGCAAAACGAGCCCCAAGCCATCCTCACCAAACTCCGGCAGTCAGCAAAGGGTAAGGAATGGTTAAAGAAATTCATGGACTACATGACGACTGACGATATCGGGGGGTGGCGGATGAGGCGCTTCACCGACTTCAACGAGCCATACTGGCTGGAAGACCCGGCCACCCCCATCGGGCTGGTGAAGGATAATATCATCAAGGGCTCAAGCTATAACCTGGAAGCCACCAGAGCCGAGCTTGCCCAGAAGAGAGAAGCGGCCATAGCCACCTTCCTCAAGCGGGTGCCAGCGGAGGAGAAGGAGCTGTTCCAGAGTATGATACGGCTGGCAGGCAAGGCAAGCTCATACAGCGAGGAGCATAATCTATACTGTGAGCTTTTTATCCAGGCCCTCATGCGCCGCGGCTATCTGGCAATGGGGAGAAGGCTTGCCCAGAAAGGAACGATTGATGCCCCCGAAGATATTTTCATGATGAAGCCGGACGAAATTGACCGGGTGCTGATGGTTCCTGAGGCGTATGACATGCGCTGGTTAACCAGAATGCGGCGGGCTGCCTGGAAAGAGGCGCATAAGACTCCCAAGCCTCCCCTCCTAACCGACCGAGCCAGCAAAGACGAAGCCGTAGAAATGGACCTATTCCCCTCCGGGGATGTCATCGCCATAAAGCTCATTGTCGGTGAACTGCCTCAGCCCAAGCCGGAGCTAAAGGCAGACCTGTGGGGCATCTGTGGCTGCGCTGGAGAAGCTGAGGGAACAGCCCGCGTGGTGATGATGTATGACGACCTAAAGAAGGTACAGCCGGGCGATATCCTGGTCTGCCCCGGCATCAACCCGGCATGGACACCGGTCTTCGGGTTGGTCAAGGGTGTAATCACCGATACCGGAGGAACCCTGTGCCATGCTGCCATCATCGGGCGGGAATACGGAGTGCCCACCATCGTCAATACTCAACAGGCCACCTCAAAGATTAAATCAGGGCAGCGAGTAAAGATGGACGCCGCTAACGGGGCTATCTACATCCTGGATAAATAAGCAGAAGGGACGGTAGATAAAGTTGTTACTTCAGGGGAAGGTGGCGGTTATTACCGGCTCAACGGCAGGCATTGGCCGGGCGGGGGCTATTGTATTTGCCCAAGAAGGCGCTAAGGTCATTATCAGTGGCCGAAGTCGCCAGCGGGGCCAGGAAGTGGTGAGCACAATAAGGGAGCAGGGTGGTGAGGCAAGCTTTATCTCGGCTGATATGCTGGTGGTGGCTGATATTGAGAAACTCATTAAAAAAGCGGTTGATACTTACGGTCGGCTAGATATCTTCTGGCATAACGCTGGCATCGTCGGGCCAGACAACATCAAAGACATCACTGAAGAGACATATGATAATATGATGACAGTACACCTGAAAGCCGGCGTCTTCGGTGCCAAATTTGCTGTTCCTGAATTGCGCAAAGCCGGAGGAGGAGCCATTCTATTCACCAGTTCAGTCGCCGGGCTAAAGCAGTCTGGCTATTCAATGACCTATTCACTGGCCAAGACCGGGCTTATAATGCTAACCAGGAAACTGGCCGTAGATTTGGCTAAGGACAACATCCGGGTTAATTGTATCTGTCCGGGGCGAGTTCAAACAGAGATGAGAGTATCTATCGCCGAGCAGAAAGCGCAGGCAATGGGCATTAGTCCGGAGGAATGGGTAAGGAGAGATATACAGCGCATACCTATGGGCAGGTATATCACCGAAGAGGAAGTGGCTGATGCGGCGCTATTCCTTGTCTCAGACAAAGCTTCAGCCATTACCGGTGTTGCCCTCCCCATTGATGGGGGTTTCCTAGCCGTATAATACTTGGTTACAGAGAGGTTGAAATGGGAATATTAGACAACAAGGTAGCCATAGTAACCGGCGGTGCCAGGGGGCTGGGTAAAGTCTATTGCCTGAGAATGGCTGAGGAAGGAGCCAAAGTAGTGGTGGCTGATATCCTTGCCCGAGAGGCGGAGGCAACAGCCAGCGAAATCAAGGCCAAGGGTGGTGCCGCCATAGCCGTAAAAGCCGATGTTACCTCTGAAACTGAGACCCAGCGCATGGCTGAGGAAGCAGTTAAGAAGTTCGGCCGAATCGATATCCTGGTTAACAATGCCGGCTTCTACCACGGGATGTCGAGGAAGCCATTTAATGAGATTCCGTCAGAAGAGTGGGACAAAATGATGAACGTGAGCGCCAAGGGAACCTGGATATGCAGTAAAGCGGTATTCCCCCAGATGAAAAAACAGGGGAAAGGCAAAATTATCAACGTATCTTCCGAGGCAGTTTTTGCCCCGACCAAAGGTTTGATTCACTACACGGCGGCTAAAGCCGCCGTTATCGGCATCACCCGGGTGCTTGCCGGCGAGCTGGGACAGTATGGCATCTGCGCCAATGTGGTAGTTCCCGGTGTTATCGATACTCCGGCAACCAGAAGTTACGTCAATATGGAGAAGATGGACGCCAGTTCTGTCCCCATGGGGCGGTTCGGGCGACCCGAGGATGTGGTTGGTGCCGTTATCTTCTTCGCCAGCGACGATAGCGACTTCGTTAGCGGTCAAACTTTGCTCATTGATGGCGCCCGGCGGGTAAACTAGCGAGAAGGGGCGAATAACTTACTCAAACTAAGGGCGCCATGTTATAATAGCGTATTGCATAAGTAAAAGATTAAGGAGGAGAAAAAAGATGCCCTGGATGTGGAACTTATACACCAGAGAGTTCTGGCCGCAGCGGGACTTTAAGAAATACCCGCTGTGGTTCGTGAACTTGGCCCACAGCTTCCCGGCCTGGACCCCGCTCTTCGGCTGGATGTGGTGTTATCCTTTAGCCCATGGTCTCGTCTATGGTATTAATGAGTCCTCGATACCCACCATCAGGGGAAGTGAGACGCGCAGCATAGACGGCTGCGCCCTGGCCAGCTCCCTCAGGATAAGCGACGAGGCTGAGATTGCCGAAAGGGAGAAGAACTTCAAAAAGTTCATCATGGAGACCTATGCCCCCAACGCGGAGAAGCTCTTCAAAGACATGGAGGATGAGCTGATAGGGTTGTGCAACAAATTCAGGACTTTTGATTACGAAAAGGCAAACCAGTACGAGCTCTACAAGCTCTTCCGCGAGGCGGTGCAGATGCTCTACCGGGAGTGGGAGACTCATTTCTATCTGATGTACCCTGTCTATGAAGCCTACTGGCATTGCAGCGATATTGCCGCGGAGTACGCCGGGATGAAGGAGTTTACCCCCACCTGGCACAAAATAATACGCGGCTACGATAACGACCTCTTCGTCCAGGACAAGGCGCTGTGGGGACTGCGCAGCCGCGCCATCGAGCTCAAGATTGACGATGTCTTCACCAAGAATGAGGCGGACAAGGTCATCCCCGCCCTGAAGAAGATGGCAGCAGGCAAGCAGTGGCTGGAGAAAGACCTCAACGACTTCCTGCTGGTCAAGGGCTACGGCTGGCGGTCGCCGCGAATGATGGAGTTCATCGTGCCCTCGTGGTGGGAAGACCCGACGCCGGCTATCGCCCACATTCAGCAGTATCTGACGATGTCGAAGGACACCAAGGCGCCCTTCCCGCTGGACGGCATCAGGCCCAAGCTGGCCAAGGAGCGGGAGCAACTGACCAAAGAGCTTATCGACAAGGTCAAGGCGGCTAAATACCCCGACATGGACTGGTTTATGGCCACACTTAAGATGGCTCAGAAGTCAAGCGCTTTCAGTGAGAGCCATGATCTCGCCTGGGAGCAGGGGTGCCACACCACCTTCCGCTACTGCGTAAGGAAGATTGGCGAGAGACTGGTAAAGTTCGGCACAATTGAACAACCAGATGATATGTTCTTCTTCATCCCTGACGAGCTGGAACTATTCATTAACTATCCCGACTCCTACGAAGTCAAGGATATTGTCGCCGAGCGCAGGGAAAAATGGATAGCCCAGAAGGAATTCAAGTCGCGCCCGCATATTATTACCGCTGGGCCGATAACGCCGGAGGACATAAACAAGCATCAGGCATCGGTCCACGATGCCATAGTGGCCAAGGTTGTTGCCGGGGACGCCCCTATCCCCAAGCCGGAGACGGGCGCCGCCTTGTTCGGCCTCTGCGGCAGTCCGGCTGGCACCGTCGAAGGTAAAGCTCACCTGGTGATAAACGACGCGGACGTCTTTACTACCCAGCCGGGCGATATTGTAGTCTGCCCGGGGATGTCTTCGGGGTGGACGCCGATACTGCCGCTGGCCAAAGGGATTGTCACCAACGGCGGCGGGTCCTTGAGCCATGCCTGCATTCACAGCCGGGAGTATGATATCCCGCTGGTATCGAACACCGGCAACGGCACCCTGGTTATCAACGAGGGCGATAAGATTAAGCTTGACGCCGACCAGGGGCTTGTCTTCCGGATAAAATAAACTAGGGGGGAAAATGCGTAGTTATACTGGCAAGCTTTTGCGTATTAACCTGAGCAACCGCAAAAGCCACACCGAGGATATACCTGAGCAATTGATGAAGGATTTCCTTGGTGGGCGAGGGCTGGCTGTTAAATACCTCTACGATGAACTTAAGCCCGGGATAGAGCCCCTGGGAGCGGATAACAAGCTGCTGCTCATGATGGGACCCCTTGGTGCCACTACAGCGATGTCTGTTTCCAGGATGGCGCTGGTAACCAAGAGCCCTCTTACCGGAACCATAGCCAAGTCAATTATGGGGGGCAACTTCGGTGCCTACCTCAAGTTCGCCGGGTTCGATGGCATCATTGTCGAAGGCGAAGCTGAGAAGCCAACATATGTGCATATTGACCAGGATGGAGTTCATATTCTGGATGCGGACGGGCTCTGGGGGCTGGATACCCAAGAGACGCATGTGAAACTGCGGCAAAGGCATGGCAAATCAACACAGGTCGCCTGTATCGGGCCAGCGGGAGAGAAGCTTGTTCGCTATGCTATCGTTATTAGCGACCGCCGTTGTGGTGGGCGCACTGGCACCGGTACCGTAATGGGAGCCAAGAAGTTAAAGGCTATTGCGGTGAACTCATCCGGACCCTTGAGCTTATATGACCCAGAACGGTTCAGAAAGCTGGCACGGGAGCAGATTGAGGGCTTAAAGACCAGCCCGGGACGAATCAGGATGAGCAACGTCGGCACGTCATACCTGACGCTGGACTTTGAGAAGGAGGGCATATTCCCGGTAAAGAATTTTCAGGAGGGGCACCTCAAGGGCGTGGAGAAGATAGGCGACGAAGAATTCGCCAAGATAAAGGTCAAAAACGACGGCTGCTACGGCTGCATGACCAAGTGCGGTCAGGTACGCCAGGTAACCGAAGGCTCATGTGCCGGTGCCGTCAGCGAAGGCCCTGATTACGAGACCATCTGGGCTCTGGGGGGCAATCTGGCTAACACCGATAAAGCCTCGCTGGTAGCCGCTGACTCCCTCTGTGATAAGCTGGGCATAGATACCGTCAGCGTTGGTAATTCCATCGGCTTTGCCTATGAGCTATTTCAAAGGGGAATCATCACCACTAAAGATACCGATGGGCTTGCCCTTGCCTGGGGTGACCATGGCGCCATGGTGAAGCTGGTGGAGAAAATCGGCAATCGTGAAGGGTTCGGCAAGCTACTCGGCGAAGGGACTAAACGAGCCGCCGAGCAGATTGGCAAGGGTGCCGAAGATTACGCCATGCATGTCAAGGGCCTTGAGCTTCCCGCCTATGAGCCCCGAGCTGTCAAGGGCTACGGGCTAATCCTAGCTACCGCCAACATAGGCGCCAGCCACATGTATGGCCGCCCCAGGGATGAGCTTGCCGGAAAGAAGGACAAGCTGACCGAGGTTGACAAGGGGAAAGACGCTGCTCAAGCCCAGATATCGCAGGCAACGCAGGACGCTGTCATTCAATGCAGCTTTAGTCCCGTCACCGGCTTCACCCCCCAGTCACGCAGCGATTTACTGGTGGCGGCTACTGGCTTTGATGAGTTTGGCGACCCGGCCTATTTAGACCTGATAGGGGAGAGAATTCTCTGCCTGGAGCGTTCCTTCAATGTCCGCGAGGGGTTCAGCCGCAAGGATGATACTCTTCCCAAGAGGATGCAAACCGAGCCGCTCAAGAATGCCGGTCCGGCTACGGGGCAGGTGTTCAGGAAGCTGGACGGGCTCCTCGACGAGTATTATGATGCCCTTGGCTACACCAGCCAAGGCATACCTTCTAAAAAGAAGCTACGTCAACTAGGGTTGGAGTGGGCGGTAGAGGGCTTGAACCTCTGACCTCCTGCGTGTAAAGCAGATACCCCTGTGCGGCTTCAATCAGCTTCGAGCCAAGGGCGTCCCAAAGCTGCTGGAAGGTAAAGGATTTGGCTCTTGGAGGTAACAACACAAGCTTTTGTGACCTTTATACTGAATACTGAGAGTGGTGCGTTTGTCTGAACTTAGGGTGCCCTAATCTGTTCGATTAGATACTTATTAGAGCTGCCAAAAGCTCTGCAAGCGCTGAAAATCAATCATGCCGCTCTCGGCGATGCTTTCAACCTCGATTCCAGCCTCAACTGCGGCTGCTACCGAGTTTAGACCGCCGAGTAGCACTATACCAACTCGATTTAGCCCCACTGCAATTTGACAAATTGGCTCGCTGGTGTTGCCCAGCGCATAAACGCCGCCGATGCCGGTCTCCTTGAGTATGGATGCCTTCTCATCAACAATTGCTCTCGATTGAGCTGGTATTTCACGGAAGTTAGCCAGTATCTTGCCGTTGCCGGTCTTGGCAGCTTGGCTGACACTCGTCATTCTGGCGCGAATATACTGCTCAGAGGGGTCAAGAGATGTACCGGCGTAGTTGATTATGGCGGTAAATCGCCTCGGCTTTGAATCTCTAATTTCGAGCACTCCTCCAAACCTGGAATCTATAGGGACACCAGCCTTGAGCAGCACTCCGTTTATAACCACGCTACAAACAGTAGCCAAGCCAATTTTCCCACTGGGGATAACTACAGAACCAAGTTTCTCTCCTTCAGATGCTACCGCCACCAGTTCGCTGACACAAATTCCAGCCCTGAATACATCACTCATCGCCGCCAGTGCCTCTTTGAACTTATCCTTATCAATGAGTGAGGTATTTACCGGGAGCTGCCCGGTTCGTTTTTGAGGGTCAAAGGTGGTCTGGAAGGCCAGGAGTTCGAGCTTGTCAAGTATGAAACCGACCTGTTCCGGTGCCAGCGCCATCTTGAGCTCTTCTATCCCTTGCGGAGTAAGCATCCTGCCATCACGACCCAGCGGCTGAGTATAACCGCGCTCATCGGTTATCCTCAGGTGATACCTAACCGCTCTCTCGCTCAGGAAAATTCCGTGGCGTTCAAGCTCCCGGGCGATGGTAATTGACCCCAGGGGCTCCGAGGACTCGCTCAAGACCTTGAGAATGGATATTATCTTCCTCTCTGCATCCGAGCCGACACTTTGCAACATGCCAACCCCTTTTATTCCTTAGAATAATCTGCAGCCATTATACCACCCCAACGTTAAAACCTAAATAGCTCTCTTATCCCTTGAAGCGGTTGGTGATGGGTAGCCTTCTGTCCCGCCCGAAGGCTCTGGGGGTTATCTTAATGCCCGGTGGCGCCTGGCGGCGTTTATACTCACTGGTGTCTACCAATCGGGCTGCCCGCTTGACCACCTGTTCATCGGTTCCCAAAGCTATAATCTGCTCGACACTTTTATCTTCCTCGACATATGCTGTGAGTACCGGGTCGAGCAGCTCATACGGAGGCAGGGTATCGGTATCCCGCTGGTCAGGCTTTAATTCCGCCGACGGAGATTTATCTATGATTGTAGATGGTATCAGCTCTGACCCAGCTAGTGAATTTCGGTATCTAGCTAGCTCATAGACCATCGTCTTGGGCACGTCCTTTATCACGGCAAAACCACCGGCCATATCCCCGTACAATGTAGTGTAGCCGGTAGCCATTTCACTCTTGTTGCCCGTAGTGAGAACCAGCCAGCCGAACTTGTTTGATAACGCCATCAGGATGTTGCCCCTGATACGAGCTTGAATATTCTCCTCAGCCACATCAGGCTCTTTCCCCTTAAAAGCTTCAGACAGCATATCAAGATATGCCTGAAACACCTTCTCAATGGGAATAGTCAAAAGCTTAATGCCCAGGTTCTGAGCCAAGAGCCCGGCGTCTGACAGGCTGCTGGCAGAGGAGTATCTTGAAGGCATAGCCACCCCAACCACGTTTGACTTACCCAACGCATCAACAGCAATGGCCGTCACCAGACTGGAATCTATGCCTCCGGAAAGACCTATTAGCACCTTCTTAAAGCCATTCTTAACGATGTAGTCGTGCGTGCCCAATACCAGCGCATCATAGACCTCGGCGGGCAAGCCCCGCAGCTCGACCTGTCTAAGGGGCAACGCTGGTTTATCAGTGCTAAGTGGCGCTTCGGATACCACTATTTTTCTGGTGCGCCATCTTTGCTCTTCCGTAATCACTAGCTCTTTTCTCCACCTGGGGTCATGAAGACGGGTCCGAAAGACAGACTCGACATCAAGGTCAGCAACTATCAGGTCTTCCTCAAACTGTTTACCCCTGGCTAGTAGTCGCCCTTTCTCGTCCAGCACCAGGCTGTTGCCATCAAAAACCAGTTCGTCCTGCCCGCCTACCAGGTTGTTAAAGGCAAAGACAGCCACATTGTCGGTAGCGCGGGTGGCTATCATTCTTTCCCTGAAGCTTCCCTTGCCGAAGTGGTAGGGCGAGGCGCTTATATTGACTATAACCTCGGCTCCAGAGAGCGCCTGGGTGGTAGCCGGACCTGCCTCGTACCAGATGTCCTCGCAGATGTTGATGCCCACATTAATGCCAGCGATGACATAGACCGGGCACTCAGTCCCGGCCCGGAAATAGCGGTTCTCATCAAAGACGCCGTAGTTGGGCAGATATATTTTGTGATAGACGCCAGCCAGCTTGCCATCGTGGACTATGGCGGCAGCATTATAGATATCTTCCTTGGCGTCAACGAAGCCGATGACGATGCTGATTCCTGACGAAGCCTCAACCACCTTTTCCAGAGAGCGCAGGTTTTCAGCAATAAACTGCGGCTTGAATAAAAGGTCTTCGGGTGGATAGCCGCAGATAGCAAGCTCAGGAAAGGTAAGAAGGTCTACACCCAAAGACTCGGCTTGGTCGATGGCTTTCAGGATTTTCCGCCTGTTGCCACCAAAATCGCCCACGGTGGTGTTGACCTGGGCCATGCCAATACGGAGCCGACGCGTATAAATCTGTGGCGACATAGTGACTATCCTCCATTCACAATATGGGCAGGTACCTCTTAAGCTCGAATTCAGTCACCTGAGTGCGGTACTGGTCCCATTCGATCTTCTTGTTCTGGATGAAAGCCTCAAAAACATGCTCACCAAGGGCTTTTCGCACCAGCTCACTTTTCTCAGTTAGCTGTATAGCCTCCAGCAGGCTGGCGGGCAAGGTGCCTATTCCTCGCTCTTGCCTTTCTTCGTTGGTCATCTCGTATACATTTTCTTCTACCGGCGGCGGTGGTTCCAAGTCCTTCTCAATTCCCTCCAAGCCAGCGGCCAGCATGACGCTGAAGGCAAGATAGGGATTGCAGGCAGGGTCAGGGGACCTGTATTCAATCCTGGTTGCCTTTTCCCGGCCTGGCCGGTATTCCGGGACTCGGATAAGGTCAGAGCGGTTGCGCCGCGCCCAGGAAAGGTAGACCGGCGCCTCGTAACCGGGAACCAGCCGCTTGTAGGAGTTGACCCACTGGCTGGTAACCGAGGTAATCTCAGGAGCATGTTTGAGCAGTCCAGCTATATAGCTCTTGGCTACCTTGGATAGATTGTATTCATCGTCTTTGTCAAAGAAGGCGTTACGTTCGCCCTTGAAAAGCGACTGATGGACATGCATACCACTGCCATTGATACCAAAGACCGGCTTGGGCATAAAGGTGGCATAAACGCCGTACTTCAGGGCTACTTCTTTCACCACCAGGCGGTAGGTCATTACACTGTCAGCCATGGTCAGGGCGTCGGTATATCTCATGTCTATTTCATGCTGGCTGCTAGCAACCTCGTGGTGGGAATATTCAACACCGATACCCATATCTTCCAGGGTCAGCACCGTCTCCTTCCTCATCTCAATAGCAGCGTCCCTGGGTGTTAAATCAAAGTAGCCTCCCTGGTCCAGCGGCTCGGTTCCATTGGAATCACGGAAATAGAAATATTCCAGCTCTGGCCCGACATAATAGGTATAGCCCAGGTCAGCCGCCCGTTTCAGGTTTTTCTTCAGGACATATCTGGGGTCACCATCAAAGGTCTCACCTCCGGGTCTTAAGATGTCACAGAACATTCGAGCCACAGCTCGGTGCTCGCGCGGTCTCCAGGGCAGTAGCTGGAAGGTATCAGGGTCGGGCAGCGCCACCATGTCACTTTCATCAATCCGAGCAAACCCCTGAATTGACGACCCGTCAAATCCCATACCTTCCTCGAGCGCTCCTTCCAACTCCTCCACAGTGATGGCAAAACTCTTGAGCATACCCAGTATATCGGTAAACCATAGCTTGATGAACTTAACGTCATGCTCCTTGGCCATCTTGAGGACATACTCTTTGCCCTCTTCTCTGCTTCTGTTTGCCATTGTTACCTCCTTTGTAATACTTATTTAGATTATCTAGATTGCATTTTCATCCCTATCACCGGTACGCACCCGCACTACACTCTCCACCGGCAGGACAAAAATCTTGCCGTCGCCTATCTCACCTGTCCTGGCATTACGGACAATGGCATTTACGGCAGTGGGCACATCCTCATCAAGCACCACCAGCTCAATCTTGAGCTTGGGCAGCAAATCTACCCGATATTCTCCAACTCGCCATTGCAACGGGATTCCCTTCTGCTTGCCCCGGCCGCTTACCTGGCTGACGGTCATACCGAAATAGCTATTCTCTTCCAGAGCCTTTTTTACTGCCTCCAGCCTTTCTTCCCGGATAATGGCCTCTATCTTCTTCATCGGAGCAGCCCTCCATAAGCTCTTTCGCCGTGCTGCGAGATGTCCAGCCCTACCGTCTCTTCCGTCTGCCCTACTCTCAAGCCTATGGTAACATCAACCAGTTTGCCCAAAATCCAGGTAGCGACGAAGGCATAAGCGGCAACTGAAACAACGCCGGCTAACTGCTTTAATAATTGTATCCCATTACCCAGGAGCCAGCCATCAGCCCCGGCAGCATTGACTGCCAGGCTAGCAAAAATGCCCGTTGCCAATGCCCCCCATATACCGCCCACGCCGTGAACGGCAAAGACATCCAAGGAGTCGTCAAAGCCAAGTTTTGTCTTTAACAAAACCATGCTATAGTAGCAGACTAACGCCGCTACCATGCCTATGGGGATACCAGCCAGGGGTGGCACAAAGCCAGCGGCTGGAGTTATAGCCACCAGTCCGGCAACAGCCCCGGTAACGGTGCCGAGAACAGTCGGGCGGCGGTGGAGCCAGCTAACTATCATCCAGGTAAAGGCGGCCGCCGCAGCCGCAGTATTGGTAGCAACAAAGGCACTGGCTGCCAGACCATCGGAGGCCAGGGAACTACCGGCATTAAAGCCGAACCAGCCGAACCAGAGCAGACCAGCGCCCAGCACTACCATAGGAATATTGTTGGGCTCCATCGGCTCGCTCGGAAAGCCTCTGCGCTTACCTAGTAGTAAGACCAGCGCCAGAGCCGAGACACCAGCATTGATATGGACAACAGTACCGCCGGCGAAGTCAAGAGTGCCTAGAGAAGCCAGCCAGCCGCCGCTACCCCAGACCCAGTGGGCTACAGGAGAGTAGACCACGGTCAGCCACAGAGTGGCAAAGATAAGCAGGGCGCCGAATTTTACCCGCTCAACGATGGCACCGGTGATTAAGGCTACCGTGATAATGGCGAACATTGCCTGAAATATCATAAAGGCCAGGTGAGGCACCGTGCTGGCATAGACTGACGATGGTTCCTGCCCCACACCCATCAGGCCGATAAAATTAAGCCCACCGATAAAACCACCATTGTCAGAGCCAAAGCTCAGGCTGTATCCATAAAGAACCCAGAGCAGGCCAACCAGCCCCAGACAGACAAAACTCATCATGATGGTGGAGAGGACATTTTTCCTTCTCACCATGCCGCCGTAGAATAGGGCTACACCTGGCGTCATCAGCATGACCAGCGCCGACGAAACTAAAATCCAGGCGGTATCACCGGCATTAACCGGCATCTAAAACCTCCTTATCTCAATGGGTATAAAGCCTACCGTAGGGTCGGAGCCAAAGAGGGAAGAGCTTGATAAACTTGTGCCTCAGTATCTCTTCGGCATCGTAGCCAAAATGGGAGGCAAACTCGCCAACGAATTTCTGGAGAATCTGGCAGTCCTTCTCTTCCAGTTGGGCAACCCCCACCTCCTTGCCCAATTGATAATCCTCAACAGCTCCCCTCAGGTAAATAACGCCGCCATGCATTCCGGTGCCAATAAAATTTGCCCGATGACGAACCCCATCACTCAGATTTAGACCTAACAGAATAAGAATGCCACCTGCCATGTACTCGCCAAGAAAGTCCTGAGCAGTGCCTCCGATGACCACTACTGGCTTTTTATCCCCATACTCCTTCATATGGATGCCGGCTCGATAGCCAACATCCTCCCGGACGAAGATTTTGCCACCTCTGGCTGAGAAACCAAGAATGTCCCCGGCATGACCATGAACCACTATCTCTCCCTCATTCATCGTATTGCCGCAACCGTCCTGGGCATTGCCACGAATGATAATCCTGGGTCCATCCATAAACGCTCCCAGGTCGTTACCCGGCGTGCCGAATATCTCAATCTCCACCGGTCTGGCTAGGTCGGTGCCAATATATCTCTGCCCATAGAGATTTAGCAGCTCAATCTTCTGGGTACCATTGGTGACCAGCTCTCTCAAGCGGCGGTTAAGGTCTCGATAAAAAACGCCACTGGCGTCTATCTTCACCACCTGGTTATTAATTTTCTTTGCCATTTCTAGCCTCCTGCCATTCTCACGCCAAGGATTTCAAGTTCGGTATCAGTAAGCCCGACCCCCCTCAGGTGCAGCCGGTTGCCACGAAGGCTTTCCAGGGCATTAACGCCCATGCCTCCCAGCATATCCTTAAGCTCGAGGCTCCAGCCGCGGAGGAGATTAGCCAGCCGCTGGGCACCAATGTCAGGGTTGACCCTCTTGGTCAGGGCAAGGTCAGTGGTACAGATTCCCCAGGCGCACTTGCCGGTATGGCACTGTTGACATAGGGTACAGCCAAGGGCGACCAGAGCCGCCGTGCCAATGTATACCGCATCAGCACCAAGGGCGATTGCCTTAGCTACATCGCCGCTATTTCTGATTCCACCGGAGACCACGATTGAGACCTGGTTTCGTATGCCCTCCTGCCTCAGGCGACTATCCACCGAGGCCAATGCCAGCTCAATCGGGATGCCAACGTTGTCGCGAATAACCTTGGGGGCAGCCCCGGTAGCCCCTCTGAGCCCGTCAAGAACGATAATATCAGCCCCTGCCCTCACCATACCGCTGGCAATAGCCGCTGAGTTATGGACGGCAGCTATCTTCACCGATACTGGCTTGGTATAGTTGGTCGCTTCCTTTAGTGCGTAAACGAGTTGAGCCAGGTCTTCAATGGAGTAAATATCGTGCTGCGGCGCCGGGGATAGGGCATCTGTCCCCTGAGGAATCATTCGGGTCACGGAGACTTCAGCGCTCACCTTTTCTCCGGGAAGGTGCCCGCCAATGCCGGGCTTTGCCCCCTGACCAATCTTGATCTCAATTACCTGGGCGACATCAAGATAATCGGGATGGACTCCAAAGCGCCCTGATGCTACCTGGACAATAGTGTTTTTGCCATACTCATATAACTTGGGGTGAAGTCCCCCCTCGCCGGTGTTCCACAGGGTGCCCATTTCAGTAGCTGCCCTGGCTAGCGATTCGTGCACATTAAGGCTCACCGCACCGTAGGACATAGCAGCAAACATCACCGGGACTTCAATTTTGACCTGGGGAGCCAGCTCTGTTTTCAGACTAACGGAATGAGGGTTAAGCTCGACCTTATCTGGCTTACGTCCCAGATAGGTGGTAAGCTCCATCGGCTCACGCAGCGGGTCGATAGACGGGTTGGTTACCTGGCTGGCATTGAGCACCAGATGGTCCCAGTAAATACGGTAGCCTTTATCACTGCCCATTCCAGTGAGGAGTACCCCACCGGTCTCCGCCTGCTTGATGATGTCCTCAATGACCTCAGGACGCCAGTTATAGTTCTGCCGATAGTCTGAGGGGTTTTCTCTGATAGTCAACGCCCGGGTGGGGCAGAAAACGACGCAGCGCTGGCAGCCAACGCAATTTTCCTCACGACTCCTCACCTCATCGTCCTCGGCGTCATAGTAGTGGGCATCGAAGGAGCACTGATTGACGCACACCTGACACTGGATGCACCGCTCCGGGTCTCGTTCCACTAAAAATTTTGGCGACAGATAGGTCTTCATCATCTCTTCCCTAAATCCGTATCGGTATTCCCTTTTTCGCCAGATATTCCTTGGTCTCTCTGATAGAGTAGGTCCCATAATGGAAGATACTGGCGGCAAGGACAGCATCGGCTTTGCCCAAAGCCAGAGCCTGATAAAGGTCTTCCAGAGTGCCGGCACCGCCACTGGCAATAACCGGCACGCTCACTGCCTCAGAGATGGCGGCGGTAAGCTCAATGTCATATCCTGCCTTATGCCCATCAGCATCCATGCTGGTAAGTAACAGTTCTCCGGCGCCAAGGTCTACTACCTGTTTTGCCCAGGCGAGAGCGTCAATGCCGGTGGATTTTTGACCACTATAGATATAGACCTCCCACCGGGGTTGCTTACTGCTTTCTACCCGCTTGGCGTCTATGGCGACCACAATGCACTGGCTGCCGAATTTGTCGGCTCCCTCTTTAATCAGGTTAGGGTTAAGCACGGCGGCGGTGTTTATCGAGACCTTGTCCGCCCCCGCCATCAGCATACGCCGCATATCACTGATGCTGCGCAATCCGCCCCCCACAGTAAGCGGCATAAACACCTCCTCGGAGATGCGTTCAACAACATCCACCATGGTGTCACGCCCCTCAGGGGTAGCCGTTATATCCAGAAAGACCAGCTCGTCAGCACCCTCTTTATAGTAGAAGCTGGCAAGCTCTACCGGGTCACCGGCATCGCGTAACTGGACAAAGCTGGTTCCTTTCACCACTCGTCCCCCTTTGACATCAAGGCAAGGGATAATCCTCTTAGTTAGCATCTGACACTCTCTCTCCGGCAGTAACTACCGGCTGTGGCTGAAGTGGTTTCCCCAATCTTCCTATAATAGGCTCACCACCCATCGGAATCCATGCCCTATCCAGGTCAGGGCAAATCAGGCGGATAGCCGACTCCTCAGACGAGAGGTAAAGCCTGTCGCCCTTTATTCCAACCGTGAGCGGGCGCAGTCTGATACGGTCGGTAAGCCCAATCATCTCACCTTGATGAGCAATAATTACCGTGAACGGCCCGTTTAACAGCAGGCTGCCGTATACCTGACGCAGGGTTCTGAGCAGCTTCTGCTCCTCTGGGGCACGGCGCTCAATATCATTCCAGAAGGGAGGTGCCAGTACACGAGCCGCAATCTCTACCGGCAGGTTGTGCTTACGCATAAGCAGGTCAACAGCATAAGCCACCACCTCGGTATCAGTCTGCATGGTGCAGTGATAGCCAAACTGCTCCAGGTAGCGCCGGTTTATACCGTAAGAAGAAATCTCGCCATTGTGAACTACCGTCCAGTCCAGAATGTTAAACGGGTGAGCTCCACCCCACCAGCCGGGAGTATTGGTCGGGAACCGGCCGTGGGCAGTCCACAGGTAACCCTCGTATTGCTCCAGGCAGAAGTAGGCGGCTATCTCCTCGGGGTAGCCCATCCCCTTGAACACGGCCATATCCTTACCGCTGGAGAAGACAAAGGCGCCCTCGAACCCAGTGTTTATTTCCATCACCCGCTCAACAACATAGTCATCCTCTGATTGCTGCTGAGGATTACGCCGACCTACCTTGAGGAAGTAGCGCCATATCTGTGGTGGCTCCATAATTGCCGGCGTTGGTCGTGTTGGCACTTCCGCGTAGTAAATCAGGTCAAACCGCTCTTTAAGAAATGCTTCCACCTGCCTCCGCCCCTCCCGGCTCAGGTACATTATGTGGAAGGCATAACACTCAGCGTATTCCGGGTATAACCCGTAGATGGCAAATCCCCCACCCAAGCCGTTGCCGCGGACATGCATGTTGGCAATAGCCCTGATGACACCCTCCCCGGAGAACCTTCTCCCCGAGGTATCCATGGCTCCGAACAGGGAACAGGCATCAATTACCTTATCGTCGTGGTAGGGGTTATTTATCTGGTTAAGTTCTTTCATAGTGGTAACTCCCCAAATAACCTACTCTCCCATGACCATCTCTTCCGGCTGTTCAAGAGGAACTGGTGAGACCAAGCCCAAGGGCGGCACCTCTAACTTAGGCCGCCATATTTCTTCAGGAAGAGAGACGAGACCGAAATCACCAGCCACAAGCTCTTGCTTGAAACCATCAACATTTACCTTGTCCTTCATCAGGCTAAAGACTATGCCCGATTTCTCAATATTGCCGGCAAAGACCATGCCGACCACAAGTCCGCCTTTTAACACAACCTTGTGGTAAATATTGTCATATTTTTCGCTGAGCACCTGGTAACTATCATCAGCAGGGGTTACTATTCCCGCAGAGACAACATCCAGCCCGAAGTATTTCAGGGAATTCATCGCTGTCCCCCCGGGATATTCGGTTGGTATGCCTGCCATGTTGAATCCGGCAATCCTTCCCCCAATATAGGCATTGGGCCAGATAGGAGTGAGCTTATTCTCATCGTAGACAAAATCATAAGCCTCAGCTACGTCTCCACAGGCATAGACATTGGGGCTAGACGTCGCCATATAGCGGTCAACTACTATGCCGCGGTTGGTCTTTATTGCGGTGCCGGAGACCAGCTCCAAGCGTGGCTGAACGCCAATGGCGATGATAACCATTTCACAGGGTATAGGCCGGCCATCATCAAGGGTGACACTGCTGATGGCTTCACCTTTAAGCGGGTCGCTAGTAATCTCAGCCACCGTATGTCCGGTTATTATTTCAACGCCGGCCTGCTCCAGAGTTGTTTCCACCAGAGCCGATGCCTCCTCATCTAGGATGGTGTTTAGAATCCGCTCTTTCATCTCAACAATGGTAACCCCAACCCCTCTCTTCACCAGTGCCTCGGTAACACTCACCCCGATTAAGCCACCGCCGATAACCACAGCCTTTACCTCTCTTCGGTATTGCTTGAGAAACTCGTCGATTGCCTTGGCATCGTCAAGTTTGTTAAAGGTGAAGATTCCTTTCAACTCGATACCTTCTATCCTGGGAACAATAGATGAGCCGCCGGTAGCCAGCAGTAACTTATCCCAGGTTATTGTCCTGCCGTCCTCGAGCTTAATGTTACGTTTACTGATATTAAGCCCGGTTACTTTCTGGCCCAAAATAGTCTGAACATTGTTCTCTTTGTAGAAATCGGGCAGACGAAATAGCATCTTTTCCAGAGGTCGCCTCTCTGCCAGATACTCTGAGATAAGCGGCCTCGAATAAGCAGGGTAGGGTTCGTCGGAGATGATGGTGACTGCGCCCTCCTTATCCACCTGGCGTATGGCTTCAGCGGCACCAATACCGCCGGCTGAGTTGCCTATAATCAAGTATCCAGTTTTCATTTAAGCACCATCTCTAAAAAGTTGGCATACATCCTGAGCCCGGACTCACCACTCTTTTCCGGGTGAAATTGAGTTGCCACCAGGTTTCCCCTGGCAATTACACTGCATATAGGGATGCCATATTCGGTTTCACCAGCCACCAGTGAGTCGTCGTTCGGCTCGACATAATAGCTATGCACAAAATAGAAGTTGGCTTCATCCGGTATTCCATCAAAAATCGGATGCGAAACCTTCTGCTTTACCTGATTCCAGCCCATGTGGGGAATTTTTAGTCCCGAAGGCAGCTTCCTCACTCGCCCTGGAATGATGCCAAGACACTCATGCCAGCCGCCTTCTTCAGTGCCGGGAAAGAGAATTTGCAGCCCGATGCAGACACCGAGGAAGGGTCGGCCCTCGGCAATAAAGCGCTGAATCGGGCTAGCCAGCCCCAGTGTCTTAAGATTTTCCATGGTGTCTGCAGCAGCACCGACCCCGGGCAGGATAACCGCCCGGGCGTCAAGCAAATCACCGGGGCTGCTGGTTACCTTTGGCTGGTAGCCCAGTCTGCTGACAGCATTAACCACGCTGCGTAGATTCCCAGCACCATAATCGATTATGGCAATCATTTAAAGCTCTCTCCTCCGTGCACTTAAGACGGTTCAGTTCTCGACAGTAACTTCCACTACGTTTTCCCGGGCGATAGCCGTTTCCTCGCCATCCTTTCTGACAAAGACGTGCATTAACCCCATTACCTCATATTGCCCGTTTTCCAGGCTCGTTGTGTCCCACCTCACCGGGAAGTTTTCCTGCTTATCCCTAGACTCACCGAGCTTAATCCAGGTATCCGTATTCTTCTTGCGATAGTACCAGGGGTTAGCTATCCTCATGATAGGTCCAGTGAGACCCAGTTCCTCTAACTCCTTACGCAGCAGCTCTTCGTCAAGTTCCTCCCGCAATAGAACACTGCCCGAATACTTCTTTAATACTTTCGAAGGAACAATATAACGCGGTCCCCAGTTGTAAGACATGATTACACCTCCATATTTTTATTGAGTTACCTTGTCCGCTACTTTGAGACTCCCATCCTGCACCTCCACATATACCAGCGCCTCATTAGGGCAATTAGCCACGCAAACAGGAACAGCGTGTTCTGGACAAAAATCGCACTTGGCGATTTTTCCCCGCTGTGCATCCTGCCGTATCGCACCAAAGGGACAGGCTAATATACAGGTCCAGCAACCAATACACTTTTCCTCATCCAGGGCGACGATGCCGTTCTCAGGGTCCCTCTGGAGAGCTCCGGTAAGGCAGGCATAGACACAAGGCGGTTCATCGCAATGACGACATTGCACAGAAAGGGAGACACAATCCTTTACCTCAACCGATAACCTAGCTAGAGGCTGAGGAGATTCCCTCTTGAATGCCTTAATTAGGTCTTTCGATTGCGAGTGCTCCACCTGGCAATACACCCGACAGAGGTGACAGCCAATGCAAACCTCTTCATTAATGTAAATCCTCTTCATCTCTGTCTCCACCTTATGTTATGCGGTAATCGGTTGCCATATGCCATAATATCACATCTTTCCTGGTTTGTCAATACTTTTACAGAGGGGTTTGCAGGATTTTTTGGACAAAAAGTTGACTATTGGTGGGTCTTTAGCGGAAAAATATTAGCTTATATTGCCACATAACCTAATATGGGAGAGGGACGGTCATCACTATTAAATGCTACGGTGGCGTGAGGCAATCTAACAATCCGCTAATTCGTGCAACGCGGGCTTATTGAACAAATTGAGTTATTGTTAACAAAACGTCATGTATATTATTTCCAGGCTGTAGACCCTCTGACTAGGCTAAAATATAGCCTGACGGGTTCCGGTGAGGTGCACAATCCGTTGGGGAGCTTAAGCTGCCCCGCC
>Ga0315545_1000179_pt1 | contig 69524 bp, 60 predicted proteins | sample SalMarSW160210MG_FD_203096 | JGI IMG/M metagenome (GOLD analysis project Ga0315545, IMG submission 203096) | Salt marsh sediment microbial communities from the Plum Island Ecosystem LTER, Massachusetts, United States - Salt Marsh Sediment SW1602-10 ... | reverse complement strand
GACCAATTGAGCCATCCTCTCGGTGAACCTCAGAGTTTGAAAATGAAATGTGCTGGTTGAAAAACGATTGATAGGAGACTTGACTTCGAGCGGCGATTTAGAGAAGACCCAAGTGGGCTTGACCTACGAGACTGCTCTTGGCGTCAACTGCCTTGGCTTGTTGGGCGGTACATTCAATTTCATACAACTCTTCAGAATAAAAAGGGTATAAACATCTTGGTCTGTTTCATATAGCTCTCATAGGCAGGACCAAAAAAGCATATATTCTCAGCTTCTTCTATCTTAGCAGTCATTGTGAGGAAGAAACTCGTAATCACAGCCAAAGAAACACCTACCCAGGAAGGATGTTTGAAAAACACTCCCCAGGCCAGAAATAGTAATGAACTATAGAGAGGATGCCGAATGTAGCGATAAGCTCCCACCGTCACCAACTCCGTCGTCTTTTCTATACCTATCAACGACGGGTCTTCCCGCTCGCTGTCAGGCTTCCCCACTCTACGCAATAATTGAAAACCGTGAATAACCAAAAACAAAGAGACGATTAGCAAGAGCCAAGAAATTATCTGATGGATACTGAACGGTTCATAAAACCAATAATTGAGGTTTAACAAAATTAAGGACAGAATTAATTCAAAGGTGAAGAAACGGTAGAATCCGTGGAATCGAAAACTGCGCAACGATGGCCACGACACCCAGACAAGTCCCACAGACGCAACGACAAAAACTATCACCTTGAATTGGAAAGTCATGATAGTGTTCCTATTTGCTGATCCTAATATGTGGATTCTTGAAGGGGTTAGTAACAAGCCACCCAACTATAGATCATCGCACTCTAGTGACTCACGAAGTTTATTGCTCAGCTCACTTTTGGGCTTGACATATCTGGCCGTAGCTTCAGCGACGGTTTTGCCATTTTGATTGACGGCTTGCCCTGCGGTGAAGTAAACCATCTCTTTTTCGCCGGTTTTCCAGCCTTCAAAATGCAGTCTATCACCGGAATAAACCGGCTTTTTGAATCGAACAGTAATCTCGGCGGTGACAACAAAGACTCCCTCGGCCAGAAGCGCTTTTATCATGACCTCGTCGAGCAGAGTAGCGACAATGCCGCCATGAAATATGTTCTTGTAACCGGCGTATAACTCATCAGCAGTGATATCACAAAAGGCCTTTTCGCCATCCCAGAAAAAGCGGGCTTTAAGACCGATTTGGTTTCTCTGCCCACAGACAAAGCATCCCGGGTATACAGCGATCTCTTTCATGTGTCGATATTAAACTGATAGCGAATGCAATTCAAGAAGCAAATCCGATAACTGATTGACAAATCAGCCAGCCAAACCATTTCACCTGTGTCGTGATTGTTCTTGATTACATACGGTTTATTATCACCACTGAGTTTCTGACTGCGGCAAAGCAGCCTGCCACTAGTCAGTCATGTTAACCCGCTTCCCGAAATTAGCGCTGGGGCCTAACGCTTACTTCTCTTTCTTCACACGATACTGACCACCAATAATCATACGCATTGCCTCGGATGTGCCCTCGTATATCCTTGTGATTCTCGCATCCCTCCACAACCGTTCGGCGTTGTAGTCTTGCGTATATCCGTAACCACCATGGATCTGTATATTCTCGTCAGTCACCAAGCTGGCGACTTCAGAAGCCTTGAGTTTGGCTTCGGCCGCTTCCACAGAAAAGCGTTCTCCTTCAAGGCATTTGGCGATCGCACGATACAGAAGATAACGCGAAGCATCGATTTCTGTTCTCATATCAGCGAACTTGAACTGGGTTGCCTGGAAACTGGCTATCGGTTGGCCGAACTGAATGCGGTTCCGGGCATATTCAACAGCTTCCGAGAAAGCCTGTTCTGCCATTCCGAGGGCCCCTGCGGCAACTCCCAGTCGGGCGTAATCGAGCACGCTCAGGGCAACTCTAAACCCTTTCCCTTTGTCTCCGATTATGTTCTCCGACGGTACCGTGACATCTTGAAAATGAACACTACATTGCGTTGAGGCTCTTATTCCCAGCTTCTTTTCCGGGGGCCCGACTGTAAGACCGTCGGCGCCAGGTTCAACAAGAAAAGTAGTCAGACGGTTCTCTGTTCTGCAGAACACGATGAAGAATCTCGCAATATGAGCTGAAGTAGTGAATTGCTTCTCCCCATTGATAATGTAGTTGTCCCCCTCAGGTTCAGCTTTAGTCTGTATTGAGGACACATCAGTCCCGGCATTGGGCTCTGTAAGACAGAAGGACGTGATTCCACCTTTGGCCATTTGAGGCAAGTATTTCTGCTTCTGTTTCTCGTTTCCAAAGAGCTCAAGCGTCTTGCAGCCAAGGCTCAGATGAGCAGCAATCACAGTAGCGAGACCACCATCTGCACGTGCGAATTCCTCGATCATACAAGCAAGGGAAAATTGGTCAACTCCCATACCCCCGTACTGTTCCGGAATAGAGGCACCGAGATACCCAAGACTGGCCAACTCTGCGAGGAGCTCATCAGGCAAACCCTCCTCGTCGAGCTTCCTAGTGACAGGGAAAACGCGCTTCTCGCAGAACTTCCGCGCCATTACACCGAATTCAAGTTGCTCATCGGTTAATCTAAACGAATTCAATTTTTCCTCCTTTGGCTTTCTGGCTTAAGGTTTTCGTTTCATGGTAGCAGAATCTACATCATTTATAGTGCTCGGGTCAAGGCGTTCGCGATCGACCTTGTTTCTGAAAGATACCAGCTCTGTGCCAATCCGTTCCCTGTTTTGTTAGTCGCACGCGCTCGCGTTGGCTAGTTTCATGATATCTGTCCATACCTGCTCGATCACTTTCACGGCGAAGGCGGTTTCATCGTCGGTACCGGAGCTTATACGTATGCCGTTGGCAATCCCAAACGGTTTGACTGGCCTGAGAATGAGACCATGGTCAAGACAGCCTTCAAAAAAACGCCCGGCATGTTCTTCGGTCGGCAGCAACATCAACACAAAATTGGCGGCTGTCTTTACATACCGAATATGTAAATCGTCAAAGCAGGCTGTGAGCCGAGCCAGTGATCGGTGATTGGCCTCAATGGTCCGATGCAGAAATTCGTCGTCACCCAATGCCGCTATTGCCGCCACCAGTTCGGTTGAGTGGGGATCGACGTACCGGTGCAATTCGGCGCTTACATGTCTCACAGCGGCCGCCGCTTTCGGCGGAGGCCGAGCGGGTTCTCATTAGAGGCCAGCTTGACGATGCGGTTTAGTTTTTTCTCACGTGCCAGTTCACTTATCGACTTGCCAGCCTGGTATGGCTTAAGTGTCAGTGCATGTTTTGGTATCGTAATCATACTACCCTCTATCCCAAATGCGGCGGCTCTGAATCATCAACTACCTCCTAACTGAAAAGCACATACGGCACACAGTTCGCTCTTTGCAATCCAGTCATCAGGTCAATCCGGTTGGCCAATCTTGCTCTTGCTGTGGCAGGGCTCGAAACCGGCAACCTTAGTGTAACCACCGCTCTTGAGCACAAACCTGGCATCCACCGCTTTTGAGGTCTTACGGTCGGCAGTCACAATAAAGGGGTTCACATCGAATGATTCTAACTGTGGGAAGTCCGAGACCAGTTGTGAAAGTCGCAGAATTGTCTCCTCAAGACACTTGAGGTTAACAGCAGGACCGCCACGGAAGCCCGTGAGAAGCGGATAGCCTTTGATCGATTTTATCATTTCCTCTACATCGTAGGCAGTTACCGGATGGATCTTAAAAGCTACATCCTTCATTACCTCGACATAAACTCCCCCAAGGCCAAACATTATCAAAGGTCCAAACGACAGATCTTGGTGCATGCCGATGATCGTCTCCACCCCACCCTGCACCATCTCCTGCATGAAAATCCCGGCGAATCCATCCTTGGGCTTGCTGAATTCCCCTTTCATCGCCTCGAAAGCTTTCACCACCTCCGTTTCAGTCCTGAGATCAGTGGATATTCCCCCAACATCCGTTTTGTGCAGAACTTCCGGGTCATCGATTTTCATAACGACCGGGAATCCAAGCTTGGAGGCTGCTTGCTTAGCATCCTGCCGGGTCTTGGCTCTGATCGACCTGGCGACACTAATACCATAAGCGTCGAGCAGGCCCAAGGCCTCTCCGCCAACTATGATCGAGCGTTTCAGTTTTGCGGCCGCATCAATGATTCCTGCAACCCGGTCGCTGTCAACCTGGAAAGTTACTGTTTCACTTTCCGGCCTGTCAATCCATTTGCGACGGCGGACCAAAGAGGCCATCGCCTTGGCTGCTGATTCCGGAAAAGTGTAAATCGGTATCTTATGTTTAATCATCTCTTCCGAACCGGCGACACCGGATGGAATCGCCATAAAGCAACCTAGTACCGTCTTGTCATTCTTGTGCTTCTCGATCATTTCAACGATACCATTGATCACCGCACGGTGATCGACCACTACTGGGGGAACAAAAATCACTATCACAGCATCAACATTGTCATCGGAGAGAACAGCATCCATTGCTATCCGGTACGAATCGGGTCCGCCTGCGGCAATGACGTCTACCGGATTGTTCACGGAAGCCACCGCGGGAAGGTTTTTCTTGAGCAGCTTTAGCGTCTTATCCTCGAATTGGGCCATTCTCATTCCCAGGCTCACCACAGCATCGGTAGCGAGAATCCCCGGCCCGCCGGCGTTTGTTATAATGGCAATTCTGTCTCCACGGGGCAGCGGCTGGTTGGTGAGTGCAACGGCAGTATCAAAAAGTTCGTCAATCGACGTTACCCGTAGAACCCCACACTGCTCAAAGAGCGCATCTGTGCCAACATCAATCCCGGCCAATACTCCGGTGTGAGAACTGACCGCCCTGGCACCGGCGTCGGTACGTCCGGCTTTAACAGCCACGATAGGTTTTTTGCGAGTCATTCCGCGAGCAATGCGGGTGAACTCCCGGGGGTTCCCGAAGCTCTCAAGATAGAGCAGGATTACTTCCGTTTGAGGATCACCCCACCAGTACTCCAACAGATCGTTGCCAGAAACATCAGCCTTGTTGCCCACAGAAGCGAACATCGAGAACCCGAGATTCAGTTCGTTGGCATAACCAAGGATCGCTTCGCCCAAAGCCCCCGACTGGGACATGAACCCGACTTTTCCTTTCAGCGGTTGGACTTTTGAAAAGGTGGCATTCATCGAGACGTCGGAGGCTGTATTTAAGACACCAAAGCAGTTGGGACCGATCATTCGCATATTGTATTTGCGAATAATTTCAATCAGTTTAGCCTCCTTGGCCGCGCCTTCCTCACCGACTTCTTTGAAACCGGAAGATATGACCACCACACCTTTGACTCCCTTCTCGCCGCACTGTTCGAGCGTTGGAGCCACATAGTCACTGGGAATTATGATTATGGCCAGATCGACCGAGTCGGGGACGTCCAGAATCGTCGAATAACATTTAATGGAATGGATTACTGTGGCCTTGGGATTTACCGGAAAAACCTTGCCGTTGAAATTATATTCGATTAGATTATGAAGGATGCTATGGCCGATTGTGCCTTTTTTGCTGGATGCTCCGATCACGGCAATTGAATTCGGCTTTAATATTCCGTCGAGACTGCTTTTCATTTGTATATCATCACAAAAACTACTCTCCGAATCTGCCGGAATTTAGGTAAGAAAAGCGCGACACGCAAGAGGAATCGGAAGCCCAGTATAACCCCGACAGTACAGCCAGTTTGGTGTACACATGACTTGTGAGATGGTATCTCCGCACTTAACCGCAACTCCACACCTAGCTCAAGCACTTGTCTTACTTTCCTTGTTGCTTCTTAGCTCCAGTACAACCATATCACCCATCCCGATTGTTGAGACACCAGATCTAACGTCGGCCACGGTAGCTATGGAGTGTTCTTTCAGAAGATCCACAAACTCCTCAGGGTGCCTGTTGTCATAGCCAATTGTGTAAAATCTCATATAGGTGTCTTCACGCGGAAACGGAACTCGGGGTTTTTCCACATGATCTATGATCAAATTACAGCCATAAGCCTCACCCAATCCCAATCTTGTTTATGGACTTCCTCAAATGCTCCTGAGTCTGATGAGTGTAAATCATGGTAACATCATAACTGCGATGTCCCAGGATGGCAGCCATAGTACCGGGATCCACTCCATTCATTTGCATGTGGCTACTGAATGTGTGTCGAAGGTCATGGACGCGAGTGAGATCATTCAGACCAGGAGCTTGCGCCACTTCAATGAGTGCCTTTCTTAAAACGCTGGGGTCAAGTTGCCTTCCAGATAAATCTGTGAAAATATATCTTTCCCTTTCGCCAAATGATCTCAGCACCTCTAAAGAGGATTCGTTGAGGTAGAACTGGCGAGAATTCCTTTTGGGTGTCCAGCCTTCCTTGGGCTGAATCTCCATCAGACCGGTTTCCAAATCAACGTCGTCCCAGGTCAAATTACAGAGTTCACCAGACCGTAGGCCAGTGTTCAAGAGAAACTTGAAGGCTTTGTAATAGACCCTCATAGGCTTATCAGATTTTGCCGCTTCTCGGGCTGTTTTCAGGAATTGCCTGCATTGATCTGGTGTGAGGACCTTGGCTTGCTTTTTGGGTTTGGGTCTGAGTGGCTTAACCTTCTTAGTCGGGACCGCTGGAATCAACTCCCGGTCATGAGCCCACATAAAGACCGAGCGGATGATACCCACTTCGAAATTCACAGTCTGGGGCAAGGGTAACCTTTTGTTCTTGTGATTATCTGGTTTATCTCCATCAGCATCTGCTTTCAATTCAGTGGATTCTAACCGCTGTTTCTGGTATGATTCAATATGCTCTGGCTTTATTTGTGTAAGATACCCCAGATTGGGATGAAACGTCTTAAGAAAGGCAAGAAAAGTGTTCAGCACACCGAGGTAGCGCTTGACCGTGTTGCCGAATGTTCTCAGCTTAACATGGTCGGCGTATTCTTGGAAAAAGTCATCAATGCGTTTATGCCGTCCAGTAAGCCCAAGTTTTTCGATGCGGCGCGTGTTGTCCGGGGCCTCGATTTCTTTTTTGAGGAGCTTCGCATCCCTGAGTGTTCCTGCTCTCACCCACTTGTGTTTTCCACGATGGCAAATCACCACATAATAGGTAATCATGCCCACTATTCCTTCTAAACTGTATACTTGCCATATTAACTCCTTAGAATTCTGTTAGAAAAATTGTAGAACGGAGAACAACTTATCAATAACCTTTTGAAATACAGCGAGATAATTCGTTAGAAAATATTATGGTGGAGTACTATGAATTCTCCGGGATGAATCCTGGCAATCAGTGGGGTTGCGGTGAAAGCCAGGTATCCAACTGATTCACAACGAGTTAATCTTGTTGTTCGTTTAGTATGAGCTTGTCCCCCATCTGTTTTCTTTTCGTTCAGTAGTCACTGTTTGGTCACAGCAGCGCAGCATCAGATATGCTGTCCGAAGGGCTCAGCAGCACGAGTACGCCTATACCGCCAAAATGGTTGGGTGAGCTAAAGCAATATCCGGTGCAGCTCATCCACCGAAAAACTGAGTAGTATCATCTTCTTCAATTCTGTCAAATAGTAAGCCAGCAGAGCCCAGAAGTGAACACCGTTGATATCCTAATCCCTGCATAAAGGTCTACGCTCCTTTTGCGCCGGTTCGGCGCCTGACTCCGGGAGGTTGTCCATCGACGTGATATTCATTCGGCCCAGACACTTGTATGCCTCCTGAGTGACCATGTCTGGCTCGGCAAACTGCACAAGCTGTCCGTCGAAGCGCTGGACGGGAACATTCATGGGGTATGGGCAGGCTGTTGAGTGCTGACGAACTACGCAGAGAGCTGCGCTCGATTAGGATAGTTGCTTGTTAGTCTCCGACTCTAAAGATCGAGCACGGCGTGGTTGGTAACACAGAATGAAATTCTTCAGGAACGGGTTGCGATCGGTTCTTTGTCCAACTCTTCCCGGACTGCTTTGCCAATTACTTCTCGGGTGTAAGGTTTTCTGATATACGGGCCAGCCCCAAGTTTCTGCATTTTCTCAACACGTTTAGTAACGGAGAACCCACTGACAATCACTGCTTTCTGTCCGGGATGCAGCCTGATTATTTCACGATAGGTATCCAAGCCATCAAAATCCTTTTCCATAATCATATCCAACACTATGATGTCGACACTGTGATTCCTCAGATATTCGACAGCTTCCCGACCATTACTGGCTGTTTCAACCCGGTAGCCCAGACTTGACAGCAGGTCTGACGCTAATATCCTTTGATCCTCGACATCATCTACGACAAGCACTTTTTCTTTGCCGCTATAGTTGGCTTCAGTATCGGGGCCGAGTTCAACCTCCATGCTTGTAACCGGGAAGTATAAGATGAATTCAGTTCCTACCCCAACTGTGGAAAGGATGTCGTAGTATCCTTTGTGATCTTTCACGATACCGTACACCACCGATAGCCCCAGGCCACTGCCGCTGGTTCCCATCTTCTTTTTCGAGTAGTACGGTTCGAAGATTTTGTCGAGGTCTTTGGGGTCGATTCCCATCCCGGTATCACGAACGCGGAATCGAGCGTAATCATGGGGCTCAACCTTGTCATAGCCACTCTCTAGCGACTCCAGATACTGCTGAGACGTTTCAATGGTGAGCTCACCACCCTCTGGCATGGCGTCAAAGGCGTTCACGATGAGGTTCATGAACACCTTTGAAAGGTGAGGAGCAGAACCGAGGATTTTATCGATGGACCTGTCAAGTTTCAGCTTGACCGTAACGTCGAGATGCTTTTCAGTCAGTCTTACAAAACTTGGTGAATCAATGTATGCTTGTAAGATTTCGTTCACGTCGGTTGGGACCATTTCGTAACGGCCGCGACGAGCCAGAGTGAGCAGGTCCTGGGCCACATCAGCCGCATCCTGAGCTGTCTTGCCAATACGCTGGACTTGTTCGCGCAAAGGACTATTCTCGGGGAGTTCCATGAGTATCAGTTCGGGATAACCTACCAGTGGTCCCAACGTGTTGTTCAAGTCATGGGCGACGCCGCCTGCCAGTATCCCCAGTGACTCCATCCGCTCAGCTCGTTCGAGCTTATCTCGAAGTTCTTGCTCCTGCTTTTCAGCTTGCTTGCGCTCGGTGACATCGCGAAACACCCCCTGGAGCACTTTTTTCCCCTCAATTTCTAATAGATTGGCCTTTATCGCAACGTCTCTTATTTCGCCCCTCTTGGTGATGATCTGTGTTTCCAGAGCCTGTCCCTCTTTCTGTCCAAGATGCTCTCTGAAAGTCCTGCTAAACTCCCCTTTGATTTCATCCGGAGGGTGGAGAATATTCTGGTGCTTACCCACCAGTTCTGTTTTCTCTCTACCCACCAATTCTGATCCTGCGAGGTTGCAGTCGATTATTATGCCCGTCTTAGCGTCGGCTATGAAGATAGCATCCAAGGCCCCTTCAAACTGTCTTCTGAATCGTTCTTCGGATTTCTTCAGCGCCTCCTCAGCCCGCTTGCGCTCAGTGATGTCATCAAGGGTGATAATGAGGTCCGTCTCGGATTCCGAATCACCCGATATTCCGGTCAGGTAGGCTTCATAGACATATTCAACGTCCTCCGCATTCGCGATCAGACCTTCAATGGTCTTGTCTCGATTCTCAACATTCGCCTTTGCAAAACGCCGTGCCCAGTCTACGAATACGGCAGGTGAGAACACCTCATCCATCAACATCCCTTGCAGCGCAACGACATCATCCAGCTTCCGGTCAAATCTCGTGAGGATATTGAATCCGACCGCGTTGACTTTTCGTAATCGGTTTTTAACGTCAAAAACGAAGACTCCTTGTTTTACATTGTCAAGTATATCAAGGTACCATACACTCAAGCTTGTCATTTCATGGAAATGGTATGCACTGACCACCAGAGGGGTGATTGTGCTGACCAATGTATCAAGCAACTGAATATCTTCAGGCGCGAAGGGTCTTTTTGTGACTCTTTTGCCCAAGCCGATAATTCCGAGCAGCTTATCGCTGTGAATCAGAGGGCACACTACTTCAACACCACAATCACGGAGGATGGCGACATGACTGGCACACGCATCCTGCAGATCCGACTCTGAGACAAGGTTTGGTGAACTATGCTGCAAGAAATACCAGCCCAGTTCAGGTGTCAGCATTAGAGATTTCAGCAACATATTTGTGCTGAACTTACCCGTAGCCGTGAAGGCCACCTTTTGATCTGGAGCACCTGGCTTTCGCAGTATTGAGAACGAATCGGGCAGTGAGAACTGGCCGGAGAGTGTGAAGAGAATCGTTTGAACAAGTTGCTGAAAGTCTGGTTTATCCGCAAATTGTCTCGTGAGCTTGGCTATGGCATCCAGAGCCAATAATGACTTTTCGGCGGATTGCCGGTAAATCTCAAGAGGCCCTAATTCGGTTATACTTTGTTGTTGTTTATCGTGCGCCATGCATTATAGCTCTATCTCACACAGCGTGAGAGCTTCTTTTTCGGTGGATTTAATTATCAAAAAATCAGCCAGATCGAGTACTTTAAGCACATGCAAGATGGTATCTGAGACATTGCATAGTATTATGTCGCCTCCCATCTCACGCGAGGCTCCAACTGTGCCCAGAATCGACCCTACCCCAGCCGAGGAGAGAAACTCCAGGTCAGCCATGTCCATAATAATGAATTTGTATCCTTCGGCTTGCGCAGAAGTGATAGCCTCAACCATATCGCGGGCATTATAGTTGTCGAGCATCCTCCCGGGTTTGATAACGAGTGTATCATCTTTGAGGGCATGCCGTGTTATATCCTGTTCGTCCACCCTGCTAATCCCACTTCTTTTCTAAGGTTAACACGTTTATGACATCGTTTATGCGAACGTATGACATTTTGTCGGTAAGTCGACGAACTAACGTAAGCCCAAATCCCCGCGTTTGCCCGTTCCTGGAGGCAGTTCGAGGATCGAAATCCGCGGTTGAGCCTTTCGAGTCAAAAGGTACTCCAGAATCAGCGAAAACCATAATGAGCTTCGATCCCTCAACCCGGGCCAAGAAAACTACCAGGTCTTCGTCTCCCATCTGGGCATGTGATCTAATATTGGTAGCCACTTCATAGAAAACTGTGCGCAGCTGGAATATAACTACTTCAGGAAGAGCAAAACGCCTAAGGAACTTCAGGAATCCCTCAAGCGCCTCATCTATGCTACGAGAGTCGACTGTAAACTCATCAACATAAGTGTGTAGGATATCTCCAGATTCAATTTGAACAGCCTTTCTTAGCTGCGGGCGTATAGATTCGTGGTCATCTGCAAGAAGTTCATATAAATCGAGAACCTTCAGAACGCGCACCAGTCCCGGCGACAGTGATTTCAGCTCCATCGTCACCCCAGCATCTAAGCAGATGTGATATGCTTGCCACAGGAGCTTAATGTGACTGGAAGTAACGTGTTCCAACTGCGAAACATCAAGCGCTATAGACACAGGGTCTCCCATAAGGAGCTCTTTCAGTCCTCTGTCAAAACGTGTCACGGCATCGTCGGACAGATCAGCCGGGACAAGAAGTGTGGGTGTAACTACGTAGTCAATCTGCATAAACTGCCTTTCCTGCGTTATAACTTATTTTATCGACCGTTGTAGTGGCCCATTTCATAGTCAATAGCGTGATATCATCAAACTGCGGTGCAGAATCTACGAATTGCTCCAGCCGCTTGAGCGTTTCTGCCATTAACTCCACAGGGCTACACAACTTATGCGATTCCAGGGCCTTCACAAACCGGTCCATGCCAAACTCCTCACCGGCTGAATTCCTGGCTTCATTAATGCCGTCTGTATACTGAATCATCCAGTCGCCTTCCGAAAGCACAATCTGGCCGGTTTCGATTCTCTTGCTAAATGGGCCTGGCGGCATCATACCAAGAGGGTAACCTTTGGTTTTGATCAACTCCGCTTCTCCGGTTTGACCATTCAACCTGATCAAGGGATTATGACCAGCGGAGGCAAAGGTAAAGCAGCCGGTTGTCTTATTGAGGACTCCGTAGAACATCGTTACAAACATGTTTCTCTTGATGCTAAGTAGCAGTTCCCGGTTCACTTCTATGAGCAGATCTGCTGGTCGTTTTATGGATCGTGCCAGCCGAATAACAATATCACGGGTAAGCAGCATTACGAGCATACCGGGCAGCGACTTGCCGGAAACATCTGCGATCAGAACCCCAAGGTTGTCTTTGTCGATATCAATGAAATCATAATAGTCACCACCAACTTCCCGGGCACTGCGATAGGCGCCGGTAAACTCGAATTTCGATGTCCTCGGGTACTCGCGGGGAAGGATATTCGCTTGAATCTCTCTCGCGATTTCTAACTCTCGCTCAATTCGCTCCTTCTCGATAAGGTCTCGTTGCGCTACTCTGAGCTTGGCCCCCATCACCTGTAGAGTTTTGGCCAGATATCCAAATTCGTTTTTGGCTGCCACTGGAATGTCCAGGGTGATATCCTCAAAGTCCACATTCTTGAGGCCATCTGTTATCACACTTATGGGTCGCAACTTACGGCGGAGAACGATCATGGTAATCGGAAGTCCAATCAGAAGAACCAAAATAGTAATCGAAGCCACCGTTGTTATGGAAGTACGCCTGGCCGCTGCAATCGGCTCGGCCGATGAGGCTACCCTCAGTTTCCCCACCAATATGTTGTTTTCCTCAATCGGCACGGTGATATAGATTGTGTCTAGATTCAAACTGAAGGTTTCTCCGTTACGTAGATCAGCACCTGGCTGTCTGTTCTCAATGGCCTTCATTTGACCCGAGGCAATTACCTGCCTAAGGTCTGTGTGCGCTATGAATACGTTTTGCTTGTTGGCGATTCCCGCCCAGTACACTTCCAAATTATCATCGGTGAGCTTCCTGCAAATGTTGTTCAACAGAAGTGCGTCAGGTTCATCGGTTGAGATTATTAGTTTTCCGGCAGGCCCGGAATATGAGCGTGCCTGAACAAGCAGTTTATCAATAACGTTCTGCGTAACAGTCTTGACATATAGATTGGAAATCACATAGCCGGTAACCAGCATCAACACCAGTATGATGCCAGACATGTAAAGCGAGAATTCAAGTCTAATAGACCTTCTGAATTGGCTGGCTTGGGGCCACTGTCGAGGTAGGACATTGTTGTTACTGTTGGTCATATGACAACTCTTTCAGTTTCCGTATTTCTGTCTCAGCTCGATTTATGAAGTTTCTAATCTCACTATTATCAGGATCTAATTGTATCGCCTTCTTCCAAACAACGACAGCTTCCTGAAGCTTATTCTTGCCGTAGGACTCCACGCCTACGAACTTATATGCGTTGACGAGGTATTTTCTAACCGACAGATAATTCGGGGCCAGTCGCTCAACTTTTTCCCAATGCCCAATCGCCTGTATCAGGTCACCCTTCTTGAACAACTCCTGGGCCGTGTTGTAAACGAAATCGATCTCTTTCTGCAGCTCTGCGCTGAGGGGTTCACGGGTGCCCGTAGCCACCATCGAGGGTTCATCGGAAGGACGGTCAATCCGACTGGTGATGCGATTTCGCAAATCCAGACACCACTGATGGCCTGGGAATAGAACCAGGGCGGAGTCCAAAGCAGCCATAGCTGCATCAAAATCCTCACCACTATAGGCGGCTGAGGCAATGGCTCGCCATTGCTCGAATTCCGCTTTCACACGCGCCCGCTCCACCCGGTTATCTTGTGGGGCCAATTCGCTGAGGCCCCCGATAATGACCAGAGCTTGCTCAGCCTTTCCGTAGCTAAGCAGAGAATCAACAACCCTTAAGCGATTTTGGATGGCATCCTCATGCGACAATGACCGATCAATAGCTGTACTTACTTGCTGAGCTAATCTGGCGGCTGAAGTCGAGTTGGGCACCTCTGCCAAGGCCAGATCCGTAAAGTACTTGGCCGCCAGGTAATCGCCTGCGTCATATTTCACCTGAGCTGAATCCATATGTTGTCTGAACCGCTGCTTCCGTGTGACGTCATTAAGACGTCGTTGTACCTCCACAGCAAGGTCATAAATGTGAGTTGTATCGACATTGCTGCCTCTAGCCAAGAACAGCGCCCGATCAAAATGGCTGCTGGCCTCAACAAGGTCACCGGCTTCAAGTAATTCCTTGCCGGATTGCACAAGCTTGGAGATCATCTCACGATTTCGGGCCACAAGGCGTTCACTCATTAGGTTGTTGAATTCGACCTCGCGATGTCTGGCCCTGATTTTGCGCTTTTCAGCCAATGGCTTGCCAAAAGCCGTTGTGATGCTAAACATGTGAAGGCTACCTAAATCGCGGTCGACCAGAGCGTAATCAAATTTGATTGCTTTATGACCTAGACCCACGCCAAAGGAAAACCGGCTATCCCGCACTCCACCGCGCAAGTGCAAGAGATCTTTGAAACCATACTCAATTCCAACAGCTAGCCTGGGATCAGACCAGTCAATCTTGGTTAGGCTAGCTGAGACCGTTGCCAACTGGTCCCACTTCGGATTAGGTACTAACCCGATAGAAATACCAGCGTTAGCCGTGAGAGGATAGTTAATGCTCTCATCGGCCAGCTTAAAACTCGGTCGTATGAGATTTCTTCCATTGAGCGCAATCGTAATATGCTGCAGCCGCTCAAACCTAGGCTCAAAACGCCTGCCTATTGATAGATTAAGTCCGGGCGACGAGGTGGCGCTGTAATTGTCCAGGGAATGGTGCTCAATGGTAAGCGCTAAACCAACGTCATAGCCTGATACCGTCCGACCGTAGGCAAGATAGAAACCAAGGCGGTTATCATCAATTTCACCCAGCAACAGGTTACCAGCATCCCGCTTTTCTATCCCGCCAATACCAAGACGAAAGATGCCCATCCCAACAACACCAAAATCTAGGGTTGGCACAACTAGGCCGGCATATTGATAAGCCACGTCCGAATCATATAGCCTGCTGTGAAAGCCGCTCAGAGTGAAACGCTCCGCTCGTGCCAGACGGGATGCATTCCAGAAAGGAGCGGTGGCAGCATCACTAACGGCAATTCCAGCTCCGCCTAGCGCAAGGTCACGTGCTCCCGCGCCAAAGCTGAAGGGGGACACAGTCCCGCCATCATAGGAGGCAACTACCGACGTCACCGGTACCAGAAGGCAGAATATGAATCCCATTGCCCGCTTCATCTTATCACCGCAATCTTCCTTCTGTAGCTCTCTACTCTGCCGGAGCCGTACCTGGCGGTAATGCGGCAGAAATAAGTCCCGGGAACAACCTCGCGTCCTTTATCATTGACACCCGACCAGACATCACTTCGGTGAGAAGTTGCCTCACGGAGTGCATTCATGGCTATCTGTTTCACTGCTTTCCCGGTTATGGAAAAGATCTCAATATCGACATGAGCATCTTCGGTCAGTACATACCCGATTGTTGTTTGTTCACCCCGAGCTGGATTAAACGGATTGGGATAATTCGTAAACGACTTTTCCAAACTTGCGGAGGACACCGATATCTCAGCGGACAACAAGGGATAGGACTGGCCCGCCAGTGTTGGATAGACAGTGTTGAGTAGGTTCTTATCGGAGATATCAATAAATGAAGAATCGGCAAACCTGATGACGTAATTGCCCATAGTCGCGCCGTTCTTGACATCGCACGTTATGGCCACCGAACAACTGGCACCTCTTACCAGATCATGGTCACTTTCAAGTGGCAGCAGTAGACTATCGTTCACGAGGCTGGTGTCACTGGCTACAAGCTGGTTGTCCAAAAGAATGTGGACAGCATCAAAAACTTCACCTCCCGTGGCGGGAGAAAGACCGGCTGTGGTACGTTTCAGAATCTGTCCACGAATACCCTTGATGCTCACATCCCCCTGAGCCGTGGGGCTGTCGTACTCCAAGTCACCGTTGAAGATAGTCAGACCCGTCTGTCCCGGAAACGCAATCTGCACGGGAAGCGACTGGGATTCGATACTGGGGCGTCCGGCCGGCAAAAAGATCTCGGTGATACCAGTGACAAACGGGAAGGAGGCACCACATCCGCTGGCTGGCGAGAAGCCCGGATTGCGAGTGGTATCGGTAGCGTCACTGAGCAAAAGGGCTTTGTCTGCAGCTGCCAACAGGACAAAATGATCGTATGGTGCATCGGCTTCAATATCAGCCACCAACTGGAGAACGACACCATCACCTGGATCGATTATCAGTCCGGTATCGCTGAAGTTGAACACGACCGACCCACTGTACATCTGAACAAACGGCTGGTATGTAGTCGTACCTCCCGATACAGAAAACCCTATCCGATCAAACAAGCGATCGGGGTCCAGTGGCTTGCCGAGGCTATCGAGAACACTTACATGAGCGCTGTTCAATCTAATCGAGGAGTAACTCTCAGCCACCGGGTATTGGAGAGAATACTCTATTAGCTCCAGTGAATCGGTTCCACCGACAATAGAAAAAGGCAAAACTGACTTCACACAGAATTGCGGATCTACCGCTGGCTGTTTCAGCTCCGCCCAGCCGGTAGTGATGGGAAAAGCTGACCCAGTGGCCAAGATCAAGGTATCGGTAATTGCTTTCAATAACGAGCCTGAGCCGAGATCCCGTACTACAAAGCAGGTGCTGTCTGAAATACAAAGACTGAAACCTGCAATGCCCGACTCGTATTTTGTTGAGGCTACAATCTTGATAGAATCAATCCCGCCGGGGTTCAGCGTAAGTGGCGAGTTCAATTATATGTCAATCAGAGTAGTATCAGTTTCGATACCGGTTAGCTGGCCGATAACGATCTGCTGTTTTGTAAGTTTGATCTCGCTGAACAAGTCTGACACGGTTATTGTACGGGATGAATCATCCAGGAACTGAAGCGACAGACCCGTAAGCTGGATCTGTGAACTACTCATCGATCCCGGATGCCGTAAGTTCAATTGCAGTAAGGGGACATCTTCCTGCCCATAGTTCACTGTTTCACCAAGCAAGGAAACATATGAAACAGCCATCTCCTGGGAGGGATCGTCAATGCGACACGACGCCGTTCTTAAGGGGAACACCACTGTTGAGTCAATGGTTACCGGCTGCAAGGTATTCTCATCGACAAGCGATACTGCGCTCGCGTCGTCAAGGGCAAGTGCGAAACTGCTTGCTGAAGCAACCGTATCGATGTCTACCAGTAATGAAAAACTACGTTTCTGTCCGGGAGAAATAATCACTGGCTCGGAAAAGGTCAATGAAACGGTAGATTGAGATGGAACGCTCTCCAGGATGGACAAATTAGTGTATCCAGTTGCCAGAACCATTCGACTAAAGACTTCGCTGGCTGGCAGCGGAGTTCCTGAACCATCCTCAACATTAAGACGAAGACTGTCGAGACGCAGAGATGCCGCGGTGGTCAGAGTCTCCGGGTGATTGATCTTTATAACCAAGGGAAAGACATTTATCTGGCCCTTGGTCACCGCGGTTGGAATCGAGTTGACCAATTGCACCAGCACATTTGCCGGTGGGAATTGTATAACTACTGAGCCAGTTTGTATTGTAGCCGATGAATCCGGGACAGTCGGGGCTATGGCACGGACTTGCCAGGAAATCTCTCCCGGCTGGTTTGCAGTATAATAGAACACAAAATCGGTTGACTCTCCTCCCCCTAGATCAGTCGGACCCGAGGCACTGCCGTCCAGGGAAACAATAGCAGGGTTGTCAACTCCCACGATCAATCCGACCACACTGTCCATTGGTGTTGCCAAAACGTTCTTCGCAGTGATTCTTACCTCAATAGTCTGCCCCACCGAATAAGTCTCGTTACGAGGCAAACAGGATACTCGCAATCCAGAGTTGGAAATCGTGAAGGTGTTTGTGGAAATCAAAGGAGCGTCGTACGGGCCGTCATTAGCAGATGCAAACTGACAACCGTTCTGGGGTATGGTGCCCTGGAAGGCTGCACCAGGTGTGGCTAACACGGCCACGTCACCAACCGCAAAAAGAGTAGGAAGAGCATCTGAGACTACTTCGACTCCCACACTACCGATATTCCACACTCCTGCTGAGTAGGTGAAGGCACCAAGCATAGAGTCTGTACTCTGCCAGACGCTATCGCCGTCGGTATCAAGCCAGAGTTCCAGCGAGGCAATATCACTCGAGGTCGCATCCTTTAGGTTCACTAATGCTACCGATTCTAAAGTATCAATCTGGTCACCATTGCTGGCCGGTCGAAATGCTAACAGCGTGACTGAAGTATCTCCCGGATTGAGCGTTCGCGCCGTCAATGGTAGTATCTCGTACTGAGCGCTGACAGACCCATCTATGATTAGATAACCGCCACTTACAAGCGGAAGATCGCCATTGATTATGACCGGTTCGGAAAAAGTGAAGTCGGATGCACCGGCAATTGAAACCGTCAGGCTATCCGAATCAATCCCGTCGATAGGAATGTCAACGGCTGCAAAGAAATATGAAAGCGATTCCGGAGGCAGTTGGATATCCAATCCGGACAATTGTAGCCTGCCGTTGGAAAAATATCCGCTGGCAATCAGCGAATCATTGCTAAGAGTTCTGTTGTGGTCAGAATCATAAAACAGGGATACCTGTCCAAGTTCATAATCCGCAAATGCCTCATCGGAAAGACTGTGTGATATATTAGCTAGGGTGATCGCCTGAAGCGATTGTGTCTGGCCGACGTAGCCATTATATAATGCGAAGGTTAAGATGACATTGTCGGAACTTCCAGGTAGCGCTGCCAGCGACTGCGCAGGAATGGAAATTGCGGTAACCCGATTGGATGGGAAGACCAGATGAGCTTCAGGATTGCTTACGGCGTCATCATCCGGTCCGGTAGCGCCGGACCAATATAGCGCTCCCTGTATAGGAATTCCAGACTGTAGCGTTCCGCCTGTGAACTGCTCGCTCGTGATATCAACGACTACCAAGAATCGAGTCGTACTGTTAACCAGCGGATGAGCCAGATTGGTCAACTCCCAGTAGCCTTCCTTGTACACAAAGCTTCCCAGGAGATCGTCATCAGGTGAGAAACCATTACCCGTAGCATCACTATAAAGACGGACAGACTCCAATGCTTCCAGCTCGTTGATAGTGCCTGCGTTGGTCAATCTTAGACTTCGAAGCTGGTCTGTGGCGTATCCATTTCGAGGTAGCTCAAAGTCAAGTACCAATTGATCTGTCTGTGCTCCGAAGAGAGTAGCGCCCTCAATTTCATTTACAACTATGCCCGCGGCAGGAAAAGCATTTATACTATGGTCATTCTCATTCTTCAGAGGAAAGCTACCGGTAACCTTTATCGATTGACTAAAGAAAATAGCCGTTGAGTCGGACAAGCCAGCATTTATCAAGTTTCCATTCTTGCTGTTCTGAAGATTCATGAGGGCGACTACTGATAAACCGACAGAACCTCCCTCACCGGGGAGTGTAAGACCGCTGGTTTCAAGAGTCGCAACTCCGTCTATCACAGTTCCAGCGGCTAAAAGGGAGTCAGATGGACCGAGTGTTGAGTAATCACCATCACGGTTATGGTACACCAGGAAACTGTCTACCTGGCTGTCAAGTTGTTCCTGCGAAGCACCGTCCGGATCGACCGCAAAGAGACTCACTCTGATACTGTCTAAAGTAACTGGCGTGGTGTAACCATTCGTCAGCTCAATGCCAGTTAAGGGACCCGAATACTCTCCCGGAATGAGACTTAGCGATGGAACAGACACCACGTCCACTGACATGGCTTCCGAGCTTTGAATTTCAATGGTATCTACCGGCTGAAGGGACGAGTCAATTGGTCCGTCATTGTCAGAGAGCATCTCGACCCCGTTCTTTGGGATGGTCAGCGCCAGGGTAGCTCCGTTAACGGGATAGCTCGATAGCTTTACACCAACGTGAAATCGAGTTGTTAGTTCGGTAAGTGAGACCGCCAGCCCGCTTCTAATCCACCGACTACCGGTAAAGACCAATTCGCCCAGAAGGGTTTCCTCACTGCGCCCACCCCAGGTGCCGTTGCCGTCATCGGAAAAAAGAAACAGCGAGTCGATGTCACCGGCTGAAGCAGTGCCCATATTCACCACGCTGAAGCCCTGAAGCGTATCCTCGCGGTAACCGTTGCGGGGGATATCAAGTACCAGGACATTGTAAACCGTGTCTCCGGGGCTCATAGAGGTGAGTCCTGTGCTCGTAAGTGATAGTTGATCCGTCACCAGCCCGTCAATTATACCATACCCAAAGGAATTCATAGTGTCCGGTCCGTCAATTGCGGTGCTATCACTCGTCAGGATATCGGTAGCCGGCAGGAGGAATACGTCAAGCGAGTCACCATCGTGCGGAAACCGACTGACTTTTGCACCAACAAGGAAGGTCCGCCCGGTTCCGGATGCAATGGTCAGCGGCGAAAACGATAGAGAACAAACTTCCGAGGCGGCCTCCACGGCCGTGATAAGGCTGTCGGATACCGTAAGTAGCGAGTCGTTGTCAGTATCGACCCACAAGCTAATGGAGTCGACATCGGTTAGTCTCTCCGCAGGGCTCCCGGTCCCTCGGGATGCATCGCGTAGAGTGACATTGGTAATAGCCTTGTCTGAGTCAAAATAGTTGTTTATGCGGAACGAGAGAATAGAGGGAGAGGCTTGGTTGGGATGGACAAAAGTGATTCCAATGGGAATGGCTGTCAGGTATAATGACTCAACACCGATGGCCCCGCTGGTGGCGGTCATGGCGTTGATGCTGCTGGTAACGGCTACACTACAGACTCCCGGCGCGCTTGCCACGAACAATCCGGTTGAGTCGATGTTGCCGATTCGATCCGTTGCTCCCCAATCCAGAGAACCCACATCAGTCAGGTTGGAGTCTGCATCTCGGCCGATGGCAGAAAATTGTACTGAGTCGCCTATGCCTATAGTGGCTGTATCGGGAGAGACAACCAGTTGTGCCAGGGCACCCGCTATACAGGTAATCACTCCTGTTGTATCTGAAAGCGTAGGCCCTTTGAATACTACTACCTGACCGCTACCCAGCTTGTAAAGCTGCAAAGTTGTCGATGTCCCCCCACTGGGTGATATCCCCCCAATAGAATCCAGCCCAATTAAGGTCCAGTTGACTGCGACGTCACCAAAGAGGCTATCTCCGGAATCGTAACCGCGACAGTAAAGGGTTGTGGTGTCATTATCAGTTGTTAAGGTCGTGTCGCCAAAAGACGTGCCGTCAAACCATTCAATTCGTATATGGTCCAACGTACCGGCGGATATTACAGTCACCTGGCCAGAATCAGACATGGAAACTTGATATATAGCCTTAACATAATTATCCGGAGGTGACAACTGGTCACCGGCAGTATAAAGCCCTCCAATTGTAATTGAACCGGCAGGATCGGTTGTAGACCATGCAACCGAGTCGGTTAGATCCTTGACAAAAGTTGAGCCGGCATCGTATCCGTATGCTGCGTACTGAACCGACGTTAGCTCCTCAACTACATTACTGGGTGGCAATACGTCGATATAGGTAACCGGCGCAGGAGTCACCGTGATTGCTACTACTTCTGTATCAGCCAACTCTCCATCGCTAACTATGAAGTTCACATTATAGACACCTTCCTGAGTATAATCGGGGTTGAAATTAAACGTCCCGGTGCCATCACCGTTGTCGACAAAGGTGGCGTTGGTGGGCAGGTTCTCAGCGGTAAGTGTTGGTGTGGTGCCGTCAGGGTCAGAAGCAGAAACCCCAAAGTTCAGATTCTGGCCCTCTTCTACTGACTTTGAACCGATTGAAGCCAATACTGGCGCCTGGTTGATGTCATTTACAGTTATCACTACGACTTCGCTGTCAGTTGCAGAAGAATCGTCAGTGGCATAGAAAGTTACATCGTAGACTCCAGATTGTAAGAAGCTCGGTGTCCAGTCAAACGTCCCTGTTCCGTCGCCGTGATCGACAAATGTTGCCCCAGAAGGTAAAAGCGAAGTAGTTAAAGCTGGGATTGATTCTATATCAGTCGCAGATAAGTCAAAGTTGAGATTCTGACCCTCGTCCACCGACTTGGGACCGATAGGGTCCAAGATGGGTGCCTGATTGCCTGGAGGGATAAACTCAATTGCGCCCATGTCCGGTGCGCTGCCAAGATACGTATACCCAAGATCAAGACCTGAGTCTATAGCTGGCGAACCCGTCTGCAGGGAGAAATCACCCCCCCCGGGATCAACAAACAGAGGGTCAGCCACTATACCGCCGGCAGAATCAATGACCCCATTGGTATAATCAGATGAATTCAACCACAGCAGGTTGAAACCGCAAACGACCTCTTCCTTACCTCTGATGCCCTCATTGTTACCGACGCTGATGTTGTTGAAGATCCGCCCTGTGCTGACCCCGCCTTTGTAATGAATTCCCCGGTCGCCGGAGTAATAGACGGTGTTGTGATATATGTTGTTGTAATTGCCGTCGTTTTCAATTCCATCATCGCCGGTGTTGGCTATGACGTTTCTGAGCATCAGATTGTAACTGCCGGTGACCTTGATCCCTATCTTATCAATGTCATGTATGTCACACTGGGTAATAGTGCACGAATCTGCTACAAGCTCGATTGCATGATCCTTTGTGTTGGTAAGCTCCAGACCTTCGATAATAGCATGGTTGCTGTCAACCAGCAGAATAGTAATGGATTGGTTGTTGGCGTCGATGACCGCGCTGCCTGTACCATACTTTCGATATACGACCGGAAGCACACTGGTAGCGTGAGTTTTCAACTGAATACTGCTTGAAGGTAAGTAGGTACCGGGTAGAATATTGACTGTATCACCGGGTACAAGCAACTCCTTCTGGTCGCCATTGTCGATTGAGAGCCAGGCAGTGGTAGAATCCAGGCCGTTGCTATCATCATCGCCCGACGGCAAGACATAGTAATTCGTTCCCGCTGTCGGCAGAGCTAGGAATAATACCAGTAATATGCCGATTGCTGCTCTGCGCATAGCCATATATGAGGGAATCACTTTATAGTAGTATTTGTCGGCTTATTCTTGTAATTCTCCAATGGCCAGGACAGCCTTGATATCAATCTCAGTGTCCACTGGGAGCCTCTGTTTTGAGTGGTCCATGGTTGTCTTAATCCAACGCACAATCTTCGGATGTTCTTCGGCTCCGTTCAGCTACTTCCAGAACTTCTTGACCCCAGCTCTGTAATCCCGCTTGCTCCTTCGTTGTTTACTCGTCTTGCGTAGTCATGTGGGATGATTTCCTTGACCACGGCTGCCTTTGTGCTCTCGTCTTTTCAAAGCATGCAGACGTACCAGTCCGGCATCAACGCCCTATGTAAGAGCTGACACCAGACTATCATGCCCACTTTTAATGTTGGTAGGTGAGCTATTACTTGCTTGAGCGAGCTTTTATGTCCTTTCCGCCCAGAGAATAAACCAAGATTTTTTAACAATTTTTTAACAGCGAAAAGCACGGGGCGGAACACAATTAACGACAAGGAGTTAGGCCTATCTTATAGAAACGCTTGAGGTTAGCCAGAACGCCACTACCAATCCCTTCCTCTCCGCCAGACAGGTCAGGTCTGTTCTGTACCTCGCATATATCGATGGGTTTCTCCTATGTCAGTAAGGAAACAGTCGACATTGGTTTCAGATTCCTTGCAAGCACGGGCTGTGTTGCACTTTGTGCTTACTGATAGCAGATCGTCCTTGAATCAGAAGTGATTGGTGGACGCCGCATATTCGCGGGTGTTAACCCGATCAATTGCTCCACAGATACCGGCCTTTGTTGCCAATATCGCTACCAGACCACAGCAGCTTCGACCTTCCTGATATCCTTATGGCAAAAAGGACTTGAGGCAAAGAGGGGTTGTTAGTATAATCCCACCAACAGTATCACGGTTAGGCACTTATGTACGACAAACAACGGACAGTCAAACGGGAAATCTCAATGTCAGGGGTAGGTCTTCATACCGGTAACAACTGTACAATGACCTTTAAGCCGGCCCCGCCGGACACCGGCATCCGTTTCGTGCGCGCCGACCTGCCCGAGAAACCCTCGGTTATAGCGGATATCGACCACGTGGCCGATATCTCCCGTGGAACGACGCTCCAGGACGGCGAGGCGAAAGTGTACACAGTTGAGCATGTGCTGGCTGCCTTCGCAGGCCTTCAAATCGACAACATGATTGTGGAGCTCGACAACAATGAACCCCCGGTCGGCGATGGTTCTGCCAGGCCATATGTCGACAAGCTCCTCGAGGCCGGCATCGAAAACCAGGAGGCCGACAAGGTTTACCTTGAAATCGATACTCCCATGGCCTACAACGAACCGGAGCGTGCCGTTGATCTGGTGGTAACTCCGTCGGATGAGCTTCGCATCACTTTCATGATTGATTACAAGAACCCGGCTCTGGGGACGCAGTACACCACCCTGGTCGACCTGGAGAAAGAATTTGTCGAGGAGTTCGCTCCAGCTCGAACGTTCTGTTTTCTTTCGGAAGTGGAAATGCTCAAGGAAGCCGGTCTCATTAAGGGTGGCGGTCTTGACAACGCCATTGTAATCTATGACTCCGACCTCGGCCAGGTGGAAGTCGACCGAATCAAAAAGGCTCTGGGGCTCAAAGAAAAAGCATTTGTCGGTAAGACAGGCATTATCAATGACATTCCCCTCCGCTTCTACAATGAACCGGTGCGCCATAAGGCGCTCGATCTGCTTGGCGATTTATTCCTCATTGGGGTTCCGTTCAAGGGGCACATACTGGCTGCCCGTTCTGGTCACAAAGCGAACGTAGCCCTGGCGAAAAAGATGAGTGAACTGTATAAAAAGAAGAAAATCGCCGGTCGCTACACCAAGAAAAACAGCGGAGCTTTCTTAGACATCAACTCCATTCTAAAAATAATGCCCCATCGCTATCCCTTCCTGCTGATCGATCGCATCATCGATCTCGAACCGGACAAAAGGGTGGTAGCCATAAAGAATGTAACCATCAATGAGCCATTTTTCCAGGGGCATTTCCCCGGCCACCCGATAATGCCCGGAGTGTTGATTCTTGAAGCAATGGCCCAGGCGGGCGGCGTACTCCTTTTGAATGCCATCCCCGATCCGGAAACGAAATTGGTTTACTTCATGGCCGTCGATAACGCCAGGTTCAGAAAGCCGGTAATGCCGGGGGATCAGTTGCGTTTTGAGTTGGAGATGCACACCTTCCGACGCAACACCTGCAAGATGTCCGGGAAGGCATTTGTGGAGGATAACCTTGTCGCCAGCGCCGATTTTATGGCCATGGTGATAGACCGATGAACGCGATCCATCCCACAGCTATCGTTTCACCAAAAGCCGATCTTGCCGACGATGTTGAGGTTGGGCCACATACTATCATTGAGGAAAATGTCAAAATCGGCGGCGGGACGAAGATCGCCTCTTCGGCGCTTCTGGCCAGCGGCGCCACACTCGGCGGCAATGTTGAAGTGCACCACGGCGCTGTTATCGGCACGAAGCCACAGGATTTGAAGTTTGCCGGTGAGGTAACACAGGTCATAATCGGTGATGGAACTGTCGTGCGCGAGTATGCTACAGTCAATCGTGGCACCAAAGCCTACGGCACCACCACCGTTGGTAAAGAGTGCATGTTGATGGCCTATTCGCACGTCGCCCATGACTGCATCCTGGGTGACCATGTCATCATAGCCAATGCCGTCAATCTGGCGGGGCACATCGAGGTAGGGGATTATGCCGTTCTTGGCGGTGTGTTGCCGGTGCATCAGTTTGTCAAGATCGGCGCTCATGCCATGATCGGTGGGGGCTTCCGCGTGCAGCAGGATATCTGCCCCTATTCGCTGGTGGCCGGTTATCCGCTGAAGGTAATGGGGATAAACGCTGTTGGGTTGCGGCGCCGGGGATTCAGCAGGGAAGCAATAAAAGAACTTGAAAGAGCTTTCAATCTCCTGTTTTTCAGCGGCCTGAATACATCCCAAGCGGTGGAGCGCATAAAGAGTGAAATCGAGCTCATCCCTGAGGTACAGGAGATTTTGGATTTTATTGAGCGTTCCAATAGGGGAATTGTCAAATAGCTTTGGAGCCAATCAGCCGTATTCGATAGCAGCTATGGATGTCGATTCGATAGTAAAAATCTTGGATTCACTCAAGTGGCCATTGACTGTAGTTATCTTGGTGGTGTTCTTTGTGTTGGCCTTTCGCAAGGAGGTCGCAGAGGTTATCACACGATTGTTTCGTATAAAATACAAAGGCTTTGAGGCAGAATTTAACAAGAATATGAAAAGAATTGAAAAAGGAATTGCAAGAGTATCTAGGAAAATAGATTTGGTTAGGAACTTGGACCCTAACGAACCTGAAGACTTTGAATCTACCGAGGAATTTTTCAGAAGCTTACTGGATATATCTCCTCGAGCGGCCATAATAACGTCGTGGCATTTAATCCAAATGGCTTTTCTGGATGCTGCTATTGCCAAGAAAATCCATATATTCGACAGAAAATCAGTTTCGTTGAGTGTTCAAGAGCTAGTTCATACAATGAACCTCCCTGAAGATCTTGTAGCTTTCTATCTGGAAATGAAAAAAATAAGGGATGAGGTTGAGACGTCGAACGATTCAATGATCTCGCGTGATGTATCTGTTCGCTATGTTAGAGGTGCCACATCTCTTAGAAATCTATTCAGTTCGATAGCATTCGATTTGAAGGATCTTATGAAGAGTAAGTGAAATGGCTGGGTGACCCACCCGCCTTTGGCGGGCGGTGGGTTTACAGAAAGAAACCATTTGAGTGCAGACCAGGGAATGGTGAAGTAAACGGTATGGTGTAGCGATGAACGCAATCGGCAACGACAAAAGAGACCTTGTCAAAGCAATCTACGAACAGCACTGGCTGCATATAAGGCATGTGGAAAATCAGAGGTTGTGGTTTACGAACATATTTGCCATTCTGTGTGGCGGTTCCTTTGCCTTGATGCATGGCGGGCTGTTCGATGAGGCTAACTGGCCTATCGTTGGTTTCCTGATGGTCCTATCGCTGTTTGGATTTGTTTTCTGTCTGAGGATTCAAGACGTCTTCGAAGCACATAAAAGAGTTGCCGGACTGATCTTAGAGAGGTACGGTCTGGAACATTACCTTACCAGGTATCCAGAAACAGTGGCTCGGAAGTTCTTCCAATTATCGTTGCTTTTCCCAGCCTTCTTCCTTTTCTGTTTCAACTTCTTCCTATTTGTTCTTCTTCAAATCGTATTCTACGATGTTTGGATAAGCACCCTGATTCCGGTACTGATATTTGTAGTTTCCGCTGTTGCTTTGTACCTTTCCAAATATGACAAGCCTGTGCAGCGGGAGGAAGATTGAAAGAAAGCAATTGTCAAAACCGCAGGGGTTTTGACTTACTGTGTTCAAAGGTGGCGTTAGGTGACCCTGCCTGACGCCTTGTGTATATAAGCCGGTGTTGTGTATTTGGGTGTATGGCAGGATCGCAGGGAGGCTGCCCTACAGTATAGAGCGATTGACTAAACTATGAACAAACTCAAAACCGCAGTCGTCGGTGTCGGGCATTTGGGTCGCCACCACCTAAGATGGCTTCATGACCTGCCGGAATCCGATCTGGTAGGGCTATACGACATTGACAGGGAGAAGGGAAAGAAATACGCTGATGAGTACGGCGTCATATCATTTGAGTCACTGGAACAGCTTGCCGACTGCTCTGAGATGGTCTCGGTGGTAGTGCCGACTACAGCGCACTTCGAAGTTGCATCGTACCTGATCGAACGAGGTATCCCCTGCCTGATCGAGAAGCCAATCGCAGCCACCCTGGACGAAGCCCGCAACCTGCAACACCTTGCCGAGACCAAAGGGGTCAAGGCGACAGTGGGCCAAATCGAACGGTTCAATCCTGCTGTACAAGCTGTCAGAGACTACTCCATAAAACCGTCGTTTATCGAGGTCCATCGCCTGGCTTCATTTGACCCGCGTGGGACTGATGTCGCAGTTGTTCTTGATTTGATGATTCACGACATCGATCTTGTCCTTTCGTTTGTCAATTCGAAGATTACCGATATCCAGGCTTCGGCGGTGGCGGTGGTATCGGAGCAGGCCGACATTGCAAACGCCCGGTTGACATTTGCAAACGGCGCAGTGGCCAACCTGACCGCGTCACGTATCTCACTGCACCAGATGCGTAAGCTGCGGATCTTTCAGAAATCGGGCTACTATTCCCTCGATCTGGCCAGCAAACAGGCTGATATCTATCTCCTGTCTCAGGGTGGCGAGGAGTTGGGAGGCATGCGGATACCCCTGGGCGGATCAGGCAGGAACCTTGTCTACCTGCACAAGGATGATCCAGGGGAGGATATGTTGAAGATGGAACTCGAATCGTTTCTGGATGCAGTCATTCATAAGAAACCAGTAGCAGTCCCTCTGGAAGAAGCCGTCGAAGCTCTGAGAGTCGCTCTCGAAGTAGAACGTATCGGGCGGGAATCGCTGGCCAGGATGATGGAGACGGAACCTGATTGAATGGACAAAACGGCGCTGTTTTTGTCGGCTGGGGATCCATCCGGAGATAACGCTGCCGCTCGGCTTGTGGTCGCCCTTAAAGAGCTTATCCCCGACCTCACTATCTTTGGCCTTGGTGGGGAAAAACTCAAGCTGCTTGGCCAGGATCAGTTGGCTGAAGGGAACGAACTGGCAATACTTGGCTTCTGGGAGGTCGCCAAACGTTATTTCTTTTTTCGCAGGCTCTTCTATCGATGCATAGATGAAGTCAAACGTCGTCGACCGGCGGCCGTTATTCTTGTAGATTATCCGGGGTTCAACCTGCGCCTCGCCAAGAAGATCAAACCTCTGGGTATTCCTATCATCTACTACGTTTCCCCGCAGGTATGGGCGTGGGGTAAACGTCGTTTGTTTCAGATAAAGCAGCTTGTAGATTTAATGCTGGTGATTCTCCCCTTTGAGAAGGAGTTCTATCGTCAAAACGGCATAGTCGCCCGCTATGTAGGACACTACCTGCTTGAGGATATTCCCCGGGAGTACATACTTTCCCCCACCCCGATAAACGCGCCTCTGGCGCTTTTGCCGGGGTCGAGGCCACAGGAGATTGAACGTATGCTGCCCCCAATGCTTGAAGCGGCGCTGCAATACAACCGTCTCTATAGCACAAAAGCTGTCGTGGCGGGAATAAAGGACTGTTTCAATTATGACAAATACGTGAAGGAATATGCAGCCGATGGCATAACGGTTTCCTTCGAGGATTCCCGCAAGATCATTTACCAGAGCTCGCTGGTATTGACTGCTTCCGGTACTGCGACGCTGGAGGTGGCCATAATTGGGCGGCCGATGGTGGTGGTTTATAAGACCGGTTTTCTCACATACCAGATTGCGCGCTGTTTGATGAAGCTTGACAAAATAGCGCTGGTCAACTTGGTTCTTGATGAGAAGGTGGTGCCGGAACTGATTCAACACAGTGTGAAGCCTGAGTATATCATTCCTGAGCTGGAAAGATATCGCAAGGAGAACGAATACGCCCAGCAAGTGAAGGCAAAACTCGACAGCGTGCCCAAGCTGTTGGGAGGTGCCGGCGCTTCAGAACGCGCTGCGCGGATGATTGCTGAGGCATTGAAATTGCGTTTATAACGCATCAGGAGTAATATAGGTGCGATCTCGACAATGGTTTGTTAGGGCAGATGTGGACATCTGCCGCCCACAGAATGATGAGGCAACACAAGGCCGCCCCCTACGCAAGGGGAAGGAGCACCACATCGAAAATTATCACGTAGCGGCGAGGCTTGTCCCCGCCGAGGAGGGGAATATATCAGGGCAGATTTAGTCATCTGCCGCTCACAGAATGATGGGGCGACACAAGGCTGCCCCCTGCGCGAGGTACGATTCCCATTTGTTAAAAGTGACCCATAATGTTGCTGAATAGGTTGATCACATTCATGCGCCGTCACGAATCCTTTCGTGACGGCTATATTGGTGCAGTCAGGAAGGGATTCCTGACTGCGCATAACCCACCATACATAACCCGCCCTTCAATGCTATGATGTTCCTGTATAAACTAGTCACTTTTCTCATCTATAGCATCCTTTATCCTGTGGGCAGAATTAAAGCCGCTAAAGGCAATGAGCTGTGGCGGGGAAGACTAGGATTCATTGATCCGGTCGGTCCGAAAAATATCTGGATGCATGCCGCTTCAGTCGGCGAAGTAAAGGTCCTCAGCTACCTGATTGACTACCTGAAAAAGCAGGATACAACGATGACAATTCACGTGACTGTTATGACAACTGCCGGTTTCAAAATAGCAGCCGACCAACTGCGCGACAAAGATGAGCGAGTCACTCTTACTCACTTTCCCCTGGATGCATCACCTGCTGTTAGACGCTCCCTTGACTTAATAAACCCAACCCTGCTGGTGATTGCTGAAACGGAAATCTGGCCCAACCTGATCAGTCATGCGAACGTGAGAAACATCCCCATTGTGCTGGTTAACGGCCGGATGTCGGAAAAGGCTGTCAAACAATATCGATTTTTTCGCCCGGCGCTCGCCAAGCTCCTTGCACAGTATGATCGATTCTTCTTCAAAACGGACAGCGACTTCCAGCGATACCGGCGCTTTGGAGTCACACCTGATCGGTCGCTGGTGGCTGGGGATATAAAGTTCGACGCTCCTTTGCTTCCACGCTCGGAAGGACGCCGCAGTGAAATACGCGCCCGTGCCGGTGTTGCAAGTGATAGCTTCCTGCTGGTAGCTGGCTCCACACACACCGGAGAAGAGGCTATCCTGGCGGAAGTTTTCCGCAAAATAAGATCACTACATGAAGGTTTCCGGATGATTATTGCCCCTCGCCACATCGAGCGAGTCGGTGAAATCAAAGCGCTGTTGGAGGAAAAGGGACTCTCGTGTGCTGTTTATGGTAACACGTCAGGCGCCGATGGCATTATCATTGTCGATAGGATAGGCCTTCTAAACGACCTTTACATGGCGGCGGATTTGGCATTTGTGGGTGGAACGCTTGTTGCAATCGGCGGACACAACATCCTGGAACCGGTGTGGGCCGGTACGCCGGTAGTTTTCGGACCGCATCTGAGCAATGTAACCGAGGCAGCAGGCTACATACTGGCCAACAGCTTCGGCGAGAAGGTCCAATCGGAAAGCGATCTTGTTGAGCTTTTAGAACAAGTGATAACCGGCAACCTATCTTTTGCCGTGAAAACGGAAAGCGATCTGAGCAACTCCCCAACAGCAATGGCCGGGGAATATATTCTGGAGAGATTGAAGAGTGTTTGAACGCATCTGGAAGAAGATTCTCCGGCGTAAATCATTCTCACTCTGGACAATTCCCGCTTTTTTCCTGTGGCTTTGTTCCCTGGGGTATCGCCTACTGTTCAAGTTTCACCGGTCACGGCGAGTTCCTGTCGTCAGGGTACGGGTCCCTATCATTTCAGTGGGAAATATCACCGTCGGCGGCACAGGCAAAACTCCGATGGTTGAATTCCTGGCCAGGTTTTTCTTAGGCGATGGTTACCGTGTAGGCATTGTATCCTCCGGATATGGCCGCCCCGGGGAAATCTCCTTTACCGAGCCAGGTTACAAAGTGCAGAACCGACCTGCCGATGAAACAGGCGATGAAGTGCAGCTTCTGGCCAGACTCCTGCCGGAGGCGGTCTTTTCAGTTGATCGGTATAAGTCCGCTGCCGCCTATCGCCTGGCCGAGTCGAAGAGCGTCGATCTGATTGTCATCGACGATGGTTTCCAACACTTCGGCCTTGCGCGAGACTTGGACATCATCACCTACGATGCGGCCGTCACAAAAAGAATGCTCAAGCCGTTTCCATACGGGGTGTTAAGAGAACCTCTTTCGGCATTGAAACGAGCCGATATAATCATTATCACTCGCTCCAATTTCGCTCGCGACCGGGGGTTGTTGCAAAAGAAGCTGAAACGTATCAATCCCACAGCCAAGCATTATCACGCACAATTCGGGATCGACGAACTGGTTGGTTACGGGTGTCGCCTGCCGGTCAAGTACCTCGAGGACAAGTCGGTTTTCTTGTTTGCCGGAGTTGGTAATTTCGAGCCGCTGCGCAAGCAGGTAGCGGCACTGTCGGCCGATCTCGACTACGCCATGGAGCTTTCCGACCACGAGCAATACGACCGTAAGCTGCTGGAAAAGATCAAGTCGGTAGCGAACAGGTTCGATTCGGATGTCATTGTAACGACCGGTAAGGACTGGGTCAAACTGGGGGACTTTGATTTTGGGCGCGAATTGTATTATCTTGCACAATCGATAGACCTTGATCCGGGTGAGGAAAAACTGGTTGCCCACCTACAGGATAAACTTGGCCTTACGAGACGGCATCCCTAATGGAACGGCGGTATGATTTTCTGGTAATCGGAAGCGGCATTGCGGGGCTGTTTTTCGCCCTCGAAGTGGTCGCCAAAAACCCCACGGCAAAACTGGCTATTGTAACCAAGAAAGAGGAGAAGAATACCAGTACCAATCGGGCGCAGGGTGGTATTGCCGCCGTTTTGGGCAAGGCTGATTCGGTTGAAGCGCATGTCGATGATACCCTGAACGCCGGCTGTGGTTTGTGCCATCGAGATGTGGTTGAACGGGTGGTGGAAGCTGGGCCCTCGGTGATTAAAGAGCTGGTTGCCTACGGCGTTAAGTTTACTCAGGTAAGAGGCCAGCTCGACTTGGGCCGCGAGGGGGGACATTCTGCCAATCGGGTGCTGCACGCTGCGGATTTGACCGGTCGTGAGATTGAGCGGGCGCTGGTGGCAGCCTGTCACCACAGAGCCGACCAGATTGATATCTACCGTGACCACATTGTCCTCGACCTCATTACCTACCCTGCTGGCGGCAGGGAAGCGTGCGCAGGAGCCTTTGTTTTTACCGAAAAAGACCGAGCCTTTGACGCTTTTTATGCTCCTGTCACAATGCTGGCGACCGGAGGCCTCGGGCAGGTCTATTTCCATACCACCAACCCCAAGATCGCCACTGGTGATGGTGTGGCTATGGCGTATCGGGCGGGCGCATCTGTGGCCAATCTCGAGTTTGTTCAGTTTCATCCGACAGCGCTGTACAACCCTGGCCGGTGGCCCTTTCTGATTTCCGAGGCCGTTCGCGGTGAGGGAGGAATACTGAAAACTGTCGACAGTCAGCGCGTCATGGAACACGCCCATCCCCTGAAAGACCTCGCCCCACGCGACATCGTGGCCAGAGCGATTGACAAGGTGTTGAAAGAAAGCGGCGAGGAGTATGTCCTTCTCGATATCAGCCACCTGGATGGCAAGCATATCAAGAAGAGGTTTCCAAATATCTACAAGGAGTGCCTACGACGCGGTTTCGACATCACCCGGCGCTCCATCCCCGTGGTGCCGTCAGCGCACTATGCATGCGGCGGCGTTCTGGCGACTATCGACGGTGAGACGGAACTTGCCGGCCTGTTTGCGGCCGGTGAGGTAGCGGCGACCGGCATGCACGGCGCTAACCGACTGGCGTCCAACTCCCTTTTAGAAGCGGTGGTGATGGCGAAATTTGGCGCTGGAAAGGCGACTGAGTATTTCCAACAGGCCGGTTTGCCTGAGGTAATTCCAGTCGACAACTCGCTTTACTCCTCTCTGCAATACCCACGCGAAAAGGTGTTTATTGCCCATGACCGACGTCAGCTCCAGCGGATAATGTCCGATTTTGTTGCCATTGTCAGAACAGAAAATCGTCTTAATCTTGCCCTGGAAAAAATCCATCGCATAAAGGATAATGTTGAGCAGTACTACCTCTCCACCCCTGCTACGTACGGAGTGGTTGAGCTGCGCAATATGGCCACGGTGGCTGAGCTGATAATAAGGTCCGCATTGATGAGACATGAGTCGCGCGGGTTGCATTATATCGAAGATTATCCCCAGACCGATGATGCCTATCTGAAGGATACTATAATCAGGGAAGAGCGCAGCAACAGGAACCGTGGCAGGACCACCTCGCAAGAAGGATCATGACATGCACCACGAGATGATTATCATTCTCGACTTCGGATCCCAGTACACACAGTTAATTGCTCGGCGCGTCCGGGAAGTAAATGTCTTCTGTGAGATCATTCCTTGCACCGCTGATCTTAGCCTCTACTCCGATAGGAACGTGCGTGGTTACATTCTGTCAGGAGGGCCGTCGTCTCTTTCTGATACGGGGGCACCGCGCCTTAACCCTGCCTTCTTTGACCTCGGCAGGCCGATACTGGGGATCTGTTACGGAATGCAGCTTCTGGCTGAGCAATTCGGCGGTAGGCTTGTCCCTTCCAGCAGACGCGAATATGGCCGAGCCTACTTGACTATTGTCGACGATCGGAGCCTGTTCTCCAGTATACCGAAACGTAGCCAGGTCTGGATGTCACATGGGGATTCCATCGTTGAAATGCCCGAAGGGTTCCACCTGATTGGCTCCACCGAGTCGCTTGAAGTAGCGGCCATTGCCAACCATGAGAAAAGCATCTACGGCCTGCAATTCCACCCGGAGGTGCACCACACCGAAGAAGGGAAAAGCATCCTCCACAACTTTCTGTTTGATATCTGCGGACTTAAAGGTGACTGGACGACAGAAGCGTTTATTGATAACGCCGTAGGAAAGATTCGGCAACAGGTGGGCGATGGTCAAGTCGTTTTAGGCGTCTCCGGCGGGGTCGATTCCACCGTAGCGGCTATGCTGCTTTCAAAGGCAGTCGGGAACAAGCTTCACACTGTTTTCGTAGACAACGGTCTGTTGCGCAAGCACGAGTTCGAAGATGTAGTCAAGATGCTCAAAACGCTCGATATAAATCTGCATCCGGTCGATGCTTCGTCCCTTTTTCTGGAACGGCTGGTTGGTGTTACTGATCCTGAAGAGAAACGTAAAATTATCGGCGGCACCTTTATTGATGTCTTTGAAAACGAGGCGGCAAAGGTTGGACAAATCGATTTCCTCGCCCAGGGAACGCTATACCCCGATGTGATTGAGTCAGTGTCATTCAAAGGACCATCAGCGACAATTAAATCGCACCACAACGTCGGGGGGTTGAAAGGACGGATGAAGCTAAAGCTGGTGGAGCCGCTTCGGGAGCTGTTCAAGGATGAAGTCCGCTCCCTGGGACGGATGCTTGGTTTGCCGGAGACATTCATTCGCCGCCATCCCTTTCCCGGCCCTGGTCTGGCAGTGCGTATCCTTGGCGAAGTAACACAACAGCGGTGTGATCTTCTACGCGAGGTGGACGCCATCTTTATCGAAGAACTCTACCAGAAGGGCATCTACGACGATATCTGGCAGGCGTTCGCGGTGCTTTTGCCGATCAAGGCAGTGGGTGTAATGGGAGACGAGCGCACCTATGAGCATGTTGTATCCCTGCGAGCAGTGACCTCAGTTGACGGTATGACGGCAGACTGGGCGCATATCGACCATGATATCCTTGACTCAATTGCCAATAGGATCATTCGCACCGTCAAAGGTGTTAACCGGGTCGTCTACGACATCTCCTCCAAACCACCGGCAACGATTGAATGGGAGTAAGCAGCAGACAAAGACTCACAGTGCTGGAAACGCGTGGCCGCGATCTCTGATCGCGGCGTTAGCAGATGAATGTCAAACCCCGAGTAGGCTTGACCTACGGTAGCTATGAATCGAAAAAACCGTCTACAAACAAGTTTGAGAGCTCCGCGATCGCAGATCGCGGCCACACAACCGTGGGCGGCAGATGTCCATATCTGACCCGTCTTGGATTGAATTGGCGTACGAGGGCGTACGCCAACTGCAAAGATTTTTTTTGCTAAAGGAGGTACCGTGAGAAAGCACCTGATCTCTCTGTTCACCTTGCTGATTGTCATCGGCTGCGGCAAAGTCGAAAAGGACGCGGATACACATCAGGCGCTCATAGATGAGCTAAAGGTCTACATTCTTGCACATCAGCAGTCCCCTGAGGGCTACGTTATCAGCAAGTTCAAAGATCATGACGTGGTTTTCTTAGGCGAAATGCATCGTGTTAAGCATGACCCAGAACTGGTTCAAAGACTAATACCATTGTTGCATGAAGACGGCATTTATATCCTAGCGATTGAATTCGCCCGCAGTGAGGACCAGCCATTGATAGACAGTTTATTGAGTGGCGACACGTATGATGAACAATTGGCGTGTCTGATTGCTTTCGGAGGAGGCGTACACTGGGCATATCAGGAGTATGTCGACATCTACAAGGCGGCGTGGACGTTGAACCGATCCTTACCAAAAGGTACACGCAAGTTTCGGGTACTTGGGGTGAACTGTTCATATGATTGGAGTTTTATCGAAACTCCGGAAGACTGGAGAGTTTTTGAGATTCCGACAGGCAACAAGACCGACTCCCTGAGGGCATTAGTCCGGCGCGGCTGCACTGAAAAGAATTGGGCGGACGTAATACTCGAGCAGGTTGACAGGAGTGAAAAGGTACTGGTCTATTCCGGTATGCATCATGCCTTTTCAGAGTATTTGCAGCCTATTGTCAACAAAGACTATGAATTCACAGGATATAGAGAAGATCGCATGGGACGGCATGTCTATAACGCCATTGGTAAGCGAGCCATCACCATCTTCCTCCATAGTGTTTGGCTGCCACCGCGAGTATATGACGACCCGCTCGTGCGTCCCGTAGATGGTATTATCGATGAGGTAATGGATTCCCTCGGCGAACAGTCTGCTGCGCCCGTGGGTTTTGACGTAATCGGTACACCGTTCGGACGGTTGACGCCAAAAAACGCTTATTACTGTTTCGGTTATGATCGCTTCACACTGGTTGATTATTGCGACGGTTACATCTACCAGAAGCCGTTTCGGGAATATGAGCCAGTGACATTTATCGACAGCTTTGTCACTGAAGAGAACCTTGACTATGCTCGTCGGCAAACACCGAACCCATCGTATCGCAATTTTACAGTAGAGATCTACCATAGTGTCGGCAGAGAGGAACTCGCCAAAAAACGGCGGCTATGGCATGGGATGTAGGTGGCCAATGTGTACAGGGGTAATGAAGTAGGTCAGGTTCCGAATTTCGCCGAAGGCGAATGGATGAGAAGTCCGACAATTGCTAAGCAGAGATTGTTTGATAGAAAGGGCAGATGTGGAGAGGTTGTCTCAAAAGTTGGTTCCAGTTGAATTAGGTCTACACCAAATGAGGTCGCCATTCTCTAACTCCGCGTAGCGGCGGGCTTTATGTCCGCCGTTAATCGGTGGGAGACAAGACAGTTACCTTTTGAGACAGCCCCTGGACATCTGCCGTCCACGGAAAATCGGCATAAGTGAGAGTTCTGCGAGTGCTTCTCTGGGCGGTCATAGTTGTTGTAGGGGCTTTTTTTGTCTCTTGCACCGCTCTTTATTTCTTACAGACACAATTGGTTTTCCACCCCACCCGTGAATTCGCGGCATCGCCGAGTGAGCTGGGCATTCCTTTTGAAGATGTATATCTCCACGTGACACAGGAGCACTGCATACATGGCTGGTACTTCGCCTCACGCGGTCCGGACAGTGGCGAAAAGAGGCCCGTGGTTCTATTTTGCCATGGGAATGCAGGCAATATCTCACACCGGCTCGAGACTGCCGAGTTTATCCTGAGTTTGGGTGCCGACGTCCTATTGTATGATTATCGCGGCTATGGCAAGTCGGATGGTTTCCCCAGTGAAGAAAATGTCTATGCCGATGCCGAGACGTGTTACAACTGGCTGATCGAGGAAAAAAAGGCTGACCCCCAGCACATCTTCATTTTTGGCCGTTCGCTGGGGGGAGCGGTGGCGATTGAACTGGCCCGGCGGGTCAAATGTGGGGGGCTGATTGTCGAGTCCTCGTTTACTTCGGTGTCGGGAATGGCGAAAAAGATGTTTCCCTTAATCACCATTAAGCACCTGCTGAAACACAAATTCGATTCGATTGCGAAAATCGGCTCTTTAACCTGCCCGGTTCTGGTGACGCATTCGCCTGATGATGACCTCGTCCCCTTTGAAATGGGCCGGCGGCTTTTCGCAGCCGCCAATGAGCCAAAGTGGTTTGTCGCTTTACGCGGTGGGCACAACGACCGGGGGTATCTTGCTGACAGCACTTACATGGGGACTTTGTACGACCTGATTCACGTCCGGCTGGGTCCGTTAAGATAGCGTTGCCGGTGGAGCAAGCAGTTGACCTGACGTAACATACAAATGGCGACTTGCTGTCTTCAACTGCTCTTGTTCGACGACGCAAATCAATTGACAATACAAACCGGACTCCATATTTTTGTTCTCTTGACGGATGTTGGAAAAGGAACAGTCCGAAACAATGCTTGACATTACGAAAATGCTTGAATACATCAGTCCGGTTCATGCCGATCTGGATGAATTCAACCAAAAGCTTACCGACTATTTAAGAGGGGACTCGCCGCTAATCAGCTCCATTGCTCGGCACCTGCTGCGGACCAAAGGAAAACGCATCAGGCCTGCCTTTCTCTTTTTGTCTTCGCGGGCGGCCGACAACTTTACAGAGCACTCCGTTGATACTTCTCTTGCCATTGAGTTTATACATACCGCCACCCTCCTGCACGACGACGTCGTCGACGAATCAGAGATGCGGCGGGGACAGGAAACAGTCAATGCCCAGTGGACAAATCTTATTTCTGTTCTAATGGGAGACTACCTGCTCGCTAAAGCCTTTCGCATTATGGTGGGCACTGGTTCGCTTGAGCTGTTGAAAGCGGTTTCCCTGGCGGCCGAGCGCGTGTCAGTGGGGGAACTTCGCCAGATAGAAGAAACTGGTAACTATGACCTCTCCGAAGAAGAATACCTTTCGATTATTGCCGATAAGACTGCCTCTCTGTTTGCCGTCTCCTGCGAGGCAGGCCCGATTTTGAACCGGCGCACCAACAGCGAGCGGCAGCGTCTCGCTACTTTCGGGGAGAGGGTAGGCACCACCTTCCAGATTGTCGACGACCTGCTTGATTTTGTTGGAGATGCTAAGGTTACCGGCAAAGAACCTGGAAACGACGTTCTAACCGGCAAGGTAACACTTCCACTGATCTATTCCCTTAAAAAAGCTGGAAAAGCCGGCAGGGACGAAATTATCAGCCACCTGCGCAATAACGGCGGCAGAGACTCGTTTGAATTTGTATTCGATTTTGTGAGAGAAAACGGCGGCATCGAGTACGCCTACCGTAGGGCTGACGAGTTGAGTCAGCAGGGACTGGAAACCATCGACGGCATCGGAAGCTCAGTTTACCTCGAATCTCTGACCCACATGGTGCAGTTTACCACTACCCGCGCCTCATAAACACACGTTGTGAGATTTTCCTCATGAAAACCACCTATCCAAACCTGTCTGGTAAGTATTTTTCTGGGCAGGCTCTACCGTTATATGTATCTTGTTTTCCTAAACTGCCTTTGCCTGTTCGGGTATAAAACAGCATATGTTCGGCCTGAAAGATATTTCCGTTGATTTCCTGACCTCGTCGCCGGTGGTGGTATCGCTGGCGTTGCTGCTCTTAGCGGCGCTAGCCGTCTACCTCTATTTCAGGACCAACCCTCCCCTCCCTCGATATCTGAGAACAATTCTTGGCGCTCTTCGTCTGATTGCTTTGCTGACCCTGTTTGCCGTCCTTTTTGAACCGGTAGTGAGTTTCACACGCGAGTTTCAACGATCAGCGAGGGTGGCGCTGCTTCTGGATAACTCTTCCAGTATGGACATAGTTGAATCCGGCAAGTCACGTATGGTTCGACTCGATTCACTTCTATCTTCCCGTGCGTACGCCAGTCTTAGAAGGAGCGCCGAGGTTACGCCTCACTACTTCGGCGGCAACTTAGTTGATTCACGGGACAGAGTTGATCGCGAAAAGACTGCCTTGGGAGAGGCTGCTTACCAGCTTCAGCAACAGGAATTGACTGAACCCTCCGACTACTGGATTCTGTTCAGTGACGGCAGGTGGAACTCAGGCCGGGAACCGGGAGAAGCAGTCCGTGATGGAAAGGCGCCAATTATCGCCGTGGACATGGCCGGATATGCCGGGAGTTTTGATGTCACCTTATCTGAGATCAACTTCAATCCAGTCGTTTTTGCCGGACAGAAGACAGAGATAGAGGCCAGGCTCACCTGGCGGGATGCCCTGAACAAAAAAATCGAAGTCGAGCTGCGCGATTCCAATAGGGTCCTGACCACCAACAGGCTGACAGTAACCCAGGAAGTTGGGCTGGGCGAGGTCAAACTTGGGTATTTGCCAACCGAGCCGGGACAGCGCATACTGCAGGTATACATCCCGCCAATCGAAGGTGAGGAAACAGCCGACAACAACCGGCGCTCGTTTGCGGTTAAGGTCCTCAAAAGCAAGCTATCGGTGCTGCTGTTAACCGATCATCCTGACTACGAAGTCGGCTTTCTAAAACGATTCTTGCTGCAATCGGGCAAGTACGAAGTTGATTTGAGGGTGACCGGAGCGAAGGCTGGAAACCTGTCGGGGAGATTTCCGGCCCGCCAAAGCGAGCTGAATCGCTATGACCTGGTCATTCTGTACGATCCTAACCTTCCCCAGCTTGAAGCACGGCAGGACCTTATCAGGTCGTACCTGAACGACAGGGGCGGTGCTATATGGGTCCTGATGGGTCGACAATTTGCTCAGTGCGGCCCGGTGGAATGGTTCGACCAGCTTCTCCCCTTTTACCAGTCAAGCTCCAGCCGACTGGAATATGTACAATTCCATTCACAGCCAGCCGAAGGCAAGCTCTTTCACCCAGCAGTCCGTCTGGCGGAGAACCAGTCGGCTATTAGGGAGACGTGGTCGCATTTGCCTCCGTTCCAGTCGCTGGTTCGATGTGACGTGGTTCACAACGATGCTGCGGTTCTGGCGTTTGCTTCCCTTCCGGGCACCGGCAAACTCCCTGTGCTGGGCTACAGGAGATTTGGACCGGGAAAGCTACTCGCAAGCGCTGCTCTTCCCTTTTGGACATGGGGGTTTGCCAACCTGGGATTCGGCGAGGATGACAGTCACTACGGCACCTTTATCGAGGGAGTAGCCAGTTGGCTAACAGTCAAGGATGATTTCGATCCGATTCGTATCGCTTCGGAGAAGAAAGTATTTGCACGGGGAGAAACGGTGGTGTTTGACGGCTTTGCTTTTGACCTTGGTTTTCGGCCAATATCGGGCGTCACTGGTACAGTGCAACTCCTGAAGGTGGGTGGGTCGGATACGGTTGAAACTGACCTTATAGGACTCGGCGAAGGTAAATACCGAGCCCGGTTTTTCAACCTCCCTCCGGGTAATTATCACTACAAGGGCAGCTTTGAGAAAGAAGGTCGTTTGCTAAAGCAAAACGATGGGGACCTGCTTGTTGAGGCTTTCTCTCTTGAGGAGTTTGACCAGAGTGGCGATCCCACTGTCCTTAACGCTCTGGCCAGGCTTTCGGGAGGCGATTACTTCACTTACGACCAGTTTGACAAAGCGGTTGGGTTAATTGACCTTTCGCCCGTCGAGGTGAAACAAAAAGGCGAGCTGGTGTTATGGAACAAACTATGGCTGCTGGTTATCATTGTTGGGGCTTTATCTGTTGAGTGGCTTATGCGAAAGGCGTTCCAGCTGGTTTAACCAGTTAGTCCAGCGGCTTGGCTACTTCCTGGTATGCCTCGGTGACTGACTTTAGATCAATTCCTTCAGCCAGGGCTATCTTTTCCTCGCACAGGTTGTCCACCAATTCCTTGATCTTCATGGCGCACTGCAGAACCTGGGTCAGGTAGCCTTTCTGAGTCTTACTCAATTGATCCGTGTCTCCCAGCAGGAACTCCCCATAGCCAATGATACCAGCCAGAGGGTTGTTGATATCATGATTGAAGGTCAGACAGTGACCAATATATGGCTTCAAAGCACGATAGACGGCCAGCTCCTCTTTTGAAATGCCATCGCCGTCGATCTTCTCAAGTGTCACCTTATCCATGCTGTCCTTTCCTAAAGACAAATCCGATTTGAACTAACCACATACATTAGTCTGTTTATCGGCTGAAACCGGGAGTTCTGCATTGACCTCCCGGCAGATTTCGCAGCCCACGGGCGATACATATTGCTTTTTTGTCAGTAAATGGCTGCTTATATTTTGCCCAACTAACAGAGTTGGAGATACGGACATGAAAATAGCGGTGATTGGCGCTGGGTTGATGGGACGAGCAGTGCTGTTTGACCTGGCCCGCAACGAGGATGTACAGTCAGTCGGCATTTTTGATATCAACGAGAAGCTGGCCTCTGAGATTGCAGGCCAATACGGGAGTGGAAAAGCTACAGCGGTCCGGCTTGATGCTTCTGATATCGAAACTGCAGCCCGGTTACTGACTGACTATGACACCGCTATCTCCTGTATCACCTACCGGTACAATCCGGGGCTGACTGGAGCGGCTATTGAAGCGAAGTGTCACTTCGTCGACCTCGGTGGCAACAACGATGTTGTCAGGACTCAGCTTTCCATGGACAAAGAGGCACGGGAGGCCGGGGTTACCATTGTTCCCGATTGCGGCCTGGCGCCAGGGATGGTGTCAATACTGGCAGCGGACGGCGTAAGTAAGTTTGATCGTGTAAAATCACTTAAGATACGGGTCGGCGGTCTTCCTCAGTCACCGCGATCACCTCTGAACTACCAGATGGTCTTTTCAGCCGAAGGTTTAATCAATGAATACTGGGAGCCGTGTGTCATCCTCGAAGAAGGGCAAAAGAAGATTGTAAACCCGATGACCGGCGTGGAAAAACTGGAGTTTGACGGCATCGGGGAGCTGGAGGCGTTTTACACCTCCGGGGGTACTTCAACTCTTCCCGATACATATACCGGCAAGATTGATTTCCTTAACTACAAGACGATACGCTACCCAGGCCATTGCCGACTCTTCAAACCGATGCTCGAAATCGGGCTGGCCTCCCGACAACCTATGAACATTGACGGGCAGATGGTGGAGCCACGAGCAGTCCTCAAGGCGATTCTAGACAAAAACCTCACGTTTAACAAGCCGGACCTGGTGCTGGTACGGCTGACGTTTGACGGTGAAAAAGACGGAGAGGAAAAACAGCGCATTTACGAAATTGTCGACCGCCAGGATTCAAAAACCGGGCTGACGGCAATGATGCGCACCACCGCTTTCCCTGCCGCAATTATTGCCTGGATGGCCGCCTCAGGCCAGATAGCCGAGCTAGGGTGTAAACCCCAGGAATTGGCGGTCAAACCATCCCTGTTTATCCCACAGTTGAGAAAGCGTGGGATCAATCTGGTCATCAAAGAGTGACGTTGGTACAATGTCAGGGCAGATGTGGACTCGCCAGGTGCCCCACCTTTCAGGTGGGTTTCGGTTGCTACGCGTACAATATTCAGCGGTGATGTATGATCTGAGCCTTAACCTATAAATCTACTACCACAAATCAGCCGGGAAAACCAGGGAAAGCTTGACCACGCAGCCCGGTTTTACACTCACATTATAGCTGACCGTATCTGTATCGGGATTATAAATCACCTGCAGAGTATGGTTGCCGATGGGGACACTGGAGAAGGAAAAGTTTCCTTTTGCGTCAGGATTGGTTGAGGCAGTGGTGTAACTGCCAGCGCCATCGGGATAGGTCAAACGAATAACTATCGAATCCTCGTAGACGGTATCGGGCATATTGTTGTCCGCGTCAACCACAAACCCCTCAACAACGTTACTGAGCAAATCAGAGGTACTGTTGGCAAACACCTTGTCGATATTCGAGCTGGAACCGGTGGAGCGTAATAGGGTATCGGTATACACATAATTGGCGCCCCAGGCATCCTTAAGGTGCTCTGTTCCACTGAAACCGCTATCGATATAAGGACCATCCCAGGTGGAATAGCCGCCGGGGTTTTGCGCAAGCGCATTGAGATTCGGCGGCAAAGCGCCTACGTCACCGACATAACCGCAATCAACACGAGCGCCTTCTGCGTGCACATCGGGATTTCCTACAATTGCATGAGCAAGTTCGTCCAGTTCCTTTTTGGTTTGCTCATACTGGGCATTTTCAATCGAAGACGACATCTTGCGAGTGGCGATGGTGGCCAGGATGCCAACAAGGATGATGACAACGACAAGCTCTATCAGTGTAAAGCCCCTGCTATTGTTTTTGGGCGTTAGACACATAGGGGCTGTCCCATAAGTCTGATCTGACCGCATTTGAGCCTCTGCTCTCATAAGTGCTTTTGCCGTAACTTCGCGTAGCGGCAGGGCTTGTCCCTGCCGTTGGGATGGTGGGGGACAAGCCCCTACTCTACGCGAGACAAGACAGTTGACTTTAGGGACAACCTCCATAGGCCTGCCGAAAAACCAAGAGTGGAGCCTCGATAAGCTTGATAGCATGGTATTTCTCACACTTATGGGCAATTCCCTGTCGTGACAGTAACTGTCGAACCGTCAGAGAAATCTACTGTAAATGTAACATTGTTCATGTCAACATTCGCTCCTCCGGTGGGGTTGACCTTGAATGCGTCGAAGTCAACCCTTAATGACTGGCCATCGGAGATCGTCTGCGTACTGGTAAAAGCAACCTTTTCACCGGAGCCGGCTCGGGGGTTACTTTCATTGAACACTGTTGTGCCATCCCACTTGATGTACCGGTAATAAGCGGTCGGGGAAGACCAGGTGAGCGTCACTGAATCGACACTTACCTGGCTGCCGGTGTTGTTTTCAATCCAGAAGAAGAACCCGTGACAATCATTATATAGTGAATCTGAACCGGCAACCTTGATCAAACTGCTTGGAGCTCCGCCGGTGGTATCATACCAAACATTGCTCGCAAGATTGTATTCACTGTAAAGTGAGGAGTTCGGAAGGACAGAAACAAACCGATTCAGGGTGTCATTGTCGGGCAAGTAAATGATTTCGATATCGTGGTTGCCAATCGGGATTGAGTCAAAGGAAAAATACCCACCATCGTCCGGGTTGGAGGTTTTGGTGAGCATGCCGCCTGTTCCATTGGGTATAGTCAAACGGAGAACAACAGAGTCGTTATAAGTGCTCCCCGGCGGCGTGCCATCAAGGTCGTAAACGGCACCGCTGATCTCGTTCTGCAGCAGGTCGGCAGTCGAGTTCGCCAGCCTGCGGACAATTCCTGAGCCACCTGTTGAAGCAATCGTTACATCCCCTGAATACTGGTAATCGTTTCCCCAGGCATCCTTCTTGAAGTCATCGGCGGCCTGGCTGAAGCGATTCTCAATGTACGGCCCATTCCATGTTGCGTAGGAACCCGGATTGGAATGCAGAGCATCGAGATTAGGCGGCATCGCTCCTACATCACCAACATAGCCGAAGTCTGAGCGGATGCCGTTATTCTCAAGCTTCGGATTGCCGGTGATGGCGCGAGCGAGGGCGTCGAGTTCCTGTTTGGTCTCCTCCACTTTGGCGGCTGTATATACCGATGAGCCGGAGCGGAAGGCAACCGCAGCCAGAACCCCGGCAATCACTATCACCAGGATCACCTCCACCAGAGTAATACCCTTGTTATCAGCTCGCTGTATCATCTCTCCTGCCCTGCTGTGTCTTTACTGTTCCTCTTGCTACCTCTTATAGGTTACTGAGCGACAATATTGCCAGCCAACCCCCACGCAACGTACGATACTCTCTCTGTCGTGTGGTTTATTTCAGAATCATTCGACTTTTCTTCCTCGATCATGACTTGCACAAGAGAAGCGCCGAGGTTGCGGAAGCGCGTGCCGCAAGTGTTGCCCCCATCGTACGTGTCATCGTGGCACAGGAAGATCGGCGCCTGCGAGAAAGCCGGTGAAAAGGGAATCGTGTACCAGTTGTGCGTAACGGAATTGGAGGTCTGACCGGCGAGAAAGGCAACACTGTTATTGGTGCCGGATCCAGGCTCAATTGCAATCCAGGCCACCTGCTCTTTTCCATGCGCTCCGCCCGCTTCTTCTTCCTGCACTTTGATCTGAAACCCCGTAGATGACAGGCTGCGTGACCTCGTGATACATGCGGCGGCATCGTTTTGACTGGCCACTCCGGTGATCAGGCACGGCGTAGAAGAGAAAGCCTGCGAAAAAGTGATGGATGTCCATGTGTGCGTTGAACTGTCAAGACCTGCCTGGATAATTGTTCCATCCTCGAGAGTGTACACGCCGGATTCGATCACCATGTATGGGCAGGTCTCAGTCGTATGAGGTCCGTCGCAGTAATCCCATTCCTCCATCTGCCATTCAAAGCTGGTGGAAGTTACGTTTCGCACCCGCAGGTGCGTGGGATCACTTCCGTTATAGCTTAGACCGCGCATAACCACGACCGGGTCTGAGTACGTGTTATTGAGATTTACCGTGTACCAGTCACCACCTGTCGTTTGATCTCTCACCACCTGTCCAACCTCACCGATGGTGATCAAACCCGTAGAGAAATGACTGGACGAGAACTTGTATGTCAGATTGCTCTTATGTCGGGGAAGGACCGTGAGATAGCGAAAAACGGTGTCCACCTCGGGTGTATAGATTATCCTCAGTGGGTGCGTGCCTACCGGTAGGGAATCCAGTGTGAAGACTCCCGTCGAGTCAGGATGATAAATCTTTGTGATCATGCCGCCAGAACCATTCGGAATTGTAATCGAGATATCAACCGAGTCCATGTAGGTAGCACCGGGCAAGGAATCGTTGGCATCCTTGATGTTTCCCAAAACGGCGTTGAGCAGGTAATCTGATGTGGCATCGGCGATCTTTTTGGTAATGGTTGAACCGCTGCCAGTGGAAGTAATCGTAATACCGCCGGAATAGTTATATAGCGTACCCCATTCATCGGTCTTGAAACCGGTGCTGTCCTGCGAAAAGCCAGGGAGGAGGTAAGGACCGTCCCATGTGGAATAGCTGCCGGGATTCTGATAGAGCGCTTGCAGGTTCGGCGGGAAGGCGCCGATGTCGCAGATATAGCCGAAATCCGAACGTACGCCGCCGGTTGTGGCCGAGGGGTCGCCGACAATAGCACAGGCCAGCATCTCCATCTCACGCTTCGTCTTAACCTTACGGCTGTCCTGAACGAGTGCCGTCATCGACCGCATAGCCACGGCGGCCAGGATGCCTATCACGACAATGACAATCGTCAGCTCGATGAGGCTGAAACCGTATTCTCTTTGGAGCCGATGTTTCATAGTGCTCACCAGAGATCCTCAGAGAGGCTGATTGTTATGTAGCAATTCTGTCCCGGTCCGACGTTTACTTTACGGGTTAGCGTATCATTGTCGGGGACATAGATTACTTGCACCAAATGATTCCCAACGGGAATGGAATCAAAGCGGACGAATCCATCGGGGGTTGGGTACCGTGTTGCGGTTACGGTGGAGCCTGAGCCGTTGGGATATGTAAGCAAAAATTGGATGGAGTCACTGTACGTGGAGCCAGGTGGCGTGTAGTCAAGGTCAGTTACCACCACTGAGACTGTGTTGCGCAGGAGATCATCCAATGAGTTGGCGATCTGCCGCGTAATGTTTGAGCCGCTACCGGAAGAGGTAACGGTATTGCCGCCCGAATAACTGTAAGCCTCTCCCCAGGCGTCGACCTTAAATTCTGTTTCGCTGCTGGTGTCCGTGGAGTAGAAATCATCGTGTATGTAGGGACCGTGCCAGGTGGAGTAGCCCGGATTGGAAACGAGAGAATTCAGGCTGGACGGCATCGAGCCAACATCACCAACGTAGCCATAATCAATCCGCTGACCGCCTGATACCAGATCAGGTCGACCGGCAATCGCCCACGCCAACTGGTCAAGTTCCTGCTTAGTCTGCTCGGTTTTGGCGGTCTCGGTGGTTGATCTTAATGATCTGATTCCTATAGAGGCGATAATGCCGATAATGATAATCACAACCAGCATCTCAACGAGAGAGTAGCCTGTTTTTGACGTTGGTTGAGCCAATTTTATCCCACATCGGTTTCCAGTTAATCTGAGTAGAATATCGGTACTTTAAGAGGTGTAGTTTATGTTTTCAGGAAGCTGCTGCGTCCCCAGTGGCGGTTATTTCGGCATCGTTCCGGAGTCGGGCATATTGGAGCGAGGAAATATCGGGGCTGGTTACTTCGAGAGAACCTCGGAATTGCAGATATTCTGGGGCGAAAAAGAAATATTCTGTTTTTTTCATAGGTTTGGGACATCTTTTTTCGTATAATAACAAGGACAATGTGGAAACAAGAAGAGATTATCAACGTTATTAACGATGTGAAGTAGAGGAAGCGTATTGAAGAAGGGAAATGCAAGATGAGATTATCACGAAAATCAGACTATGCACTGAGAGCCGTCCGTTATCTTGCCAATCTGCCCACAGGGAAACTTGGCTCGATCAATACCGTTTCAGAGGCCGAATCGATCCCCAGAGAATTCCTGGCCAAGATTCTCAAGGACCTGACGATGGGTGGCATTCTCGTTTCATACCAGGGAGTGACCGGCGGTTACCGGCTCGCCCGGCCGCCAAGAGAGGTAACCTTCCTTGATGTCATAGAAGTCATCAACGGGCCAATACATCTTAGCCTCTATACGGAAGAAAAACGTTCCAGTGCCAAACCGCATGACGAGTATGACATGTGTAACTTCTGGGAGAACCTGGAGCAGCAGTTCAAAAAGGCCCTGGGTAAACAACACTTTGCAAAGTATAGAAGGAAAGCCCGCAAGTAAACAAGGGCTTTCAACCAATCGCGGTAGTAACCGCTAACACCCGAAAAGAGCCTGTCTCAGAGCCTACCGATAGCCGGTAGGGCACGGCTCGTCATACAGGGCTCTGAAGGACTCCACGTAGTTTAGGGGCTTGTACTCAAGCCCCTTTTGTTATTATATTCTTTTCAGGCTGAGAATACGCAGGCCTCGGGTAAAACAAGCCGGGCTGATTCCCCAGCAGTGAAAGCCTGAGAAGTGCCGTTTCTCTGGCAGCAGACGGCCAGGCCTATGTGATCTTTTCCGCCACTGAGATGTTAAAATGATAGGGGACAAAAGCGAGGAGTTGAGCTATGATAGACTTTAACGACAAGCAGTACAAGGTGAAAGTCGGCCTGGCCGAGATGCTCAAAGGCGGTGTAATTATGGATGTCACCTCGGCCGAGCAGGCAAAAATCGCCGAGCAGTCCGGTGCGGCGGCAGTGATGGCCCTGGAGCGAGTGCCCTCAGACATCAGGGCAGAAGGCGGTGTGGCACGCATGGCAGACCCCGATATTATCGAGGGTATCAAACGGACAGTGACAATTCCGGTGATGGCTAAATGCCGTATTGGGCACATCGCCGAAGCGCAGGTACTTGAGGCTCTGGAAGTTGATTTCATTGACGAATCGGAAGTCTTGACGCCTGCCGACAACAAACATCACCTTAACAAGTGGCCTCTGAAGGTTCCAGTCGTGTGTGGCTGCCGAAACCTCGGCGAGGCCCTGCGGCGTATTTCTGAGGGCGCCGCCATGATCCGCACCAAGGGCGAGGCCGGCACGGGCGATGTTTCTGAGGCGGTAAAACACCTCCGGGAGATCAATGCAGCTATGAAGTCCTTGACCGTCATACCGGAAGAAGAGCTTTACGGCATCGCCAAAGAATACCGGGTCTCGATTGAACTGGTTAGAATGGTCGCTAAAACGGGCAAGCTGCCGGTGCCAAATTTTGCCGCCGGTGGAATTGCCACCCCGGCTGATGCCGCCCTGTGCATGCAGTTGGGGGCGGAGTCAGTTTTTGTCGGCTCCGGCATTTTCAAATCAGACAACCCGGAAAAACGAGGCAAGGCGATTGTCAGCGCTACGACTCATTATCTGGACGCCTCAATTGTAGCCGAAGCCTCCCGCGGCCTCGGCGGTGCCATGAAAGGCATCCAGGCGCAGGACATCCCGGAGGAGGAACTGCTGCAGACGCGGTGATGGTCCATCAAGCAGACAGCCTCGCTATGAGCTGTCCAAATAAGTTTCAGGGTGCCATCCCCAAACAAGTTTGAGAGTGGCACCCAGGTGGTAAGGGTCTGCATGACAGACACAACCGAACTCCTAAAGTTACCGTAACGTCACCGTTTTTGTTGATTTGTGATATCCAAACAATGTCTTTCAACCTATAATTTGCTGACGTAATGTAACTGTTGTGAAAGGGAAACGCGTGGCAAATGTCAGCGACTTTTATGATGTACAGGCTGATCACTCGCGCGTCAAATCGGAATTGGTGGCTAGGTACCTACCGGCCTGGGCAAATAAAGTTGGCCGCTACGAGGAAGATTTGTATTACTTGGACCTATTTTCTGGCCGAGGAATCTACAGAGATAGCAACCGATCAACTCCTCTGTTGATACTTGATCAAATTGAGAAATATCCTTGGCTTGCTGAAAAACTTCACATTCACTTCTACGAAGGAAATCCCGAGTACAGAAGCGTACTTAAGGAGGTCGTTCAGCAACATCCAGTTTTCTCGAAACTTGTCCGTGAACCTAAGTTTGAGGACATTATGATAGATGCTAATTTTGCGGCGAAGATTGCTGGACAGATATATCCATGTACCTATTCATTTATAGATCCCTTTGGTTTTAAAGACATCTCCATAGAATTGATTGACGTGATTTCGCGACAGTGGGGCAGCGATAGCATTTTCAACCTGAGTATTTCCGGACTCGTAAGGAATATCAGAAACACTGCAAATCAAGCAACAGTTGAGAGATTCTTCGGTAGAGATTCTTACTCCATGATAATGAGAACACTAAATGAGACCGAGAATGTTGGCGTGCTGTCACAAGTTATTTTTGGCGAGATTGAAAACGCACTAAAAAGCAAGCGTGATTATCGAGTTTTGAAGATCTGTACTCAATTCGATACTACAGCTGGTGAAAACTACTATTTGGTTTTCCTCAGTAAGCATGAATTGGGATTCAAGATCATGCGCGATATGATGATCAAGAGAAGCGCGAAAGATGGAGACAATTTACCAAGGTACATAATTGAAACTGCGCCTTCGACGGAAAAAGAACAATATGAGCTTTCATTGCCTGAACAGGGAAAGCTCCTCATAGACTTGTCAAAAAAACTCCACAGAGACTTTGTTGATCAGAAATTGACTATGGAAAATCTTTTCGTAGAATGTCTGAAACTTTCGTATCCTTATCAGGATGCACACATTCGAAAAGCTATAAGTGTTCTCAGGAAACAAGGGTTAGTAGAGATTTTAGACACATCTGGAAGGATTTCATCGTCAAACATAAGGAATGCCGACACCGTAGTCTTTCAGTATAAGAAAAGGTAACTATGAACGGGCGCTCCCGCATCGAATGGACTGGTTCCACCTGGAACCCTGTCACCGGCTGCAACAAAATAAGCGCCGGGTGCCAGCACTGCTATGCCGAGCGGATGGCATTGCGGTTACAGGCAATGGGAGTGCCAAAATACCGGAACGGTTTCAATGTAACCCTGCATCCAAGCGTACTCGAAGAGCCGCTCAAATGGAAGAGGCCTCGCGTCGTTTTTGTCAATTCGATGAGTGATCTCTTCCACGACCAGGTGCCGTTTGAGTACGTGGAACGCGTCTTCGATACCATGCGCCGTGCTGAGCAACACATCTTCCAGATTCTAACCAAGCGGTCTAAAAGACTGCTCAAACTGAACAACAAGCTCAACTGGCCTGACAATGTCTGGATGGGAGTCACGGTGGAAAACCAGCATTATACCTACAGAATCGACGACTTGCGCCAGACTAGCGCGAAAATCAAGTTCTTGTCTCTAGAACCGTTGCTGACGCCGATTCGAGAGCTAAATCTGTACATGATCGACTGGGTGGTTGTCGGTGGCGAATCGGGGCCGGGTGCGCGGCCAATGAAAGAGCAATGGGTTTTAGACATAAAGCTGCGATGTCACAAGCAAAGCGTTCCTTTCTTCTTCAAACAATGGGGTGGTGTCAACAAGAAAAAGGCAGGCAGGCTGTTGGAAGGCAAAACCTGGGATGAGATGCCGGCACTTGAATCATTGACAGGACAATTAAGTTTCGCTTAACTATGGCAGGAGTCAGGGACTTATGCCCTGAAGCTCACTTTTTTTACAAACATGTCAGGAGGAATGTAGCATGAAAAAGAAGACAGGACTTGTAGGGTGTTTGATTCTAGCAATTTTGATGTTCGCCGCCTATGTACAATCATCCGATCAAGCTGTAAGTGCGCTACAGCGTGAAGCTAACACTTCGGCACAGGAAAAAAGTACACCGGCTGACACAACAGCCACCGCTGAGCCGAGCTTAATTGGCGAGTGGACAATGATAACAGCAGATACTATTCCGGCCGGCAGCCTGATCGTGCGTGAGGACGGCACCTATACCCGAGGAGACAACAACGCATCGGTCACCGGACCGTATGTCCTCGATACGTCGAAGTCGCCGTATGCTCTCGATCTTTGTCTTGGTGAATGTGGCGCGCCTGGTTCGGAATGGACAACGCTTTTCTGTATTTTTCGATTCCATACTGCCGACACGCTGGAATTGCGCCACTCCCCTACTGACAAGCGGTATACAGAATTCACAGACAAGGCGGACGAGAACACCATATTTTATGTTCTGAGAAAGTCCGAACCAACTGAATAGGATAGGCGCCCTGCCCCACTGTCAAAATAATATAACGCTGCTGGTATAGCAATTTCTTTAGGGTAAAGGTAACCGTTTTACGGCAGGATTATGAAAGATAAACGAGTACTTGTCACTGGTGGAGCCGGATACTTAGGGTATCACCTGGCCCAGAGTTTACCCCGTCGCGGGGTTACTTTTCTGGCTCTGAACGATATCGCCCCCTTCGTCAAGGACGAATATCCCGATGACGCCCTTCTGGCCATAGTCGATATACGTGACCGCGAGGGCATGTACCGTCTTATCCACGACAATAAGATTGACACCGTCATTCACTGTGCGGCGGCGCTCCCACTCTGGTCCAGAAAGGAGATATATTCGACCAATATCTCAGGTCTCAGGACTACCCTTGAGCAAGCCCATGAGTGCGGTGTGGAACGGCTGATCTTTATAAGTTCCACGGCTGTCTACGGCGTGCCGGACAAGCACCCGCTGTTCGAGGATGATCCGCTGATCGGTGTTGGGCCCTATGGCGAAACCAAGATCGAAGGGGAGAAGATCTGCGAAGAGTTTCGGCGGCAGGGAATGTGCGTTCCGATAATCCGCCCCAAGACATTCATCGGCACGGGTCGCCTGGGGGTGTTTCAAATCCTGTATGATTGGGTCGACTCCGGCAAACGAATCCCGATTATCGGCAACGGCGAAAACCTGTATCAGCTTCTGGAAGTGACCGACTTGGTGGAAGCGATAGCTCTCGTAGCGACGGCCCCACACGATGTCGCCAATGACACCTACAACGTCGGCGCTCAGCATTTTGACAAGGTCAAAGTCGATGTTGGCGCTCTGTGTGACTTCGCCGGCAACGGCGCTCGTGTACTGACAACCCCGGCAGCGCTGGCCAAAGGAGCGCTGGCGATGTTTGAGCTTATGAAAATCTCCCCGCTGTACAAGTGGATCTATGGCACAGCCGACAAAGACTCGTACGTCTCAACACAAAAGATTGAGGAAAAGCTCGGTTGGAAAGCCAGGTTTTCCAACCAGGATGCCCTGATCGCCTCGCACAAGTGGTACCTGGAACACAAGGAGGAACTGAAAGGTCTTCATACGGGGGTCACCCACCGCGTCGGCTGGGACCAGGGCGTATTGAAGCTCATCAAGAAGTTGCTCTGACATGGCTGAGCCGCCAAGATTAGTTGACAAAAAGGTAATCTGTTATTTCTGCTTTTGCTATTGACAAACGGCGAAAAATCGTTATATCTACCCATAGATAGAAAAGCCCCCAAGAAACCCTGTCTGTCCCCCCTCCCGTGTGCTCAAGCCCATCAGGCAGGGTTTCTCCCTCCTTAACCATCAAACAAACTGTTTTGGTCTTTGGCGATGATCTTCTCCCATAGAGGGATTGTCTAGAACCGGCCCTTCGCAACTGTTGTCCGGCGTACGGCTGGGAAAAACCGCTTGACAGTTGTAGGGATTGACAATAAAATAATTAAAATGTCTCACGATAACCATCAGGTATTCTTCGACTTAATGGCGGCCGAGTGGGATCTGATGATCACTGCCGAGGACTTGGAGCGGCTGTCACATGTTGTTGACAGTCTTGACGTTCAGAGAGGATTGGATATTCTTGACCTCGGCTGTGGCACCGGGGTTCTTTTTGACATGCTGCGCCGCAAAGTCGGCGATGCCGGTTCTGTCACCGGTGTGGATTTCTCCATTCGGATGGCGCAAAGAGCTTATCGGAATTTCCCCTTTTCCAATGTCAATGTTGTAGATGCTGATGCAGCAATGCTGCCGTTTGCCGATTCCACATTTGATATAGTGATCGCTTATTCGGCATTTCCACATTTTTCTGATCAGCAAAAGGTGATCGATGAAACCCATCGCGTGCTTAAACAAGGAGCCAGGTTTTATATCATCCATCTGGTTTCTTCCGAGGAGCTTTCACGAATACACCACAGGATAGGAGGGGTGGTGAAATACGATCAGATTCCGCCTGAAGCTAAAATGCGGAGAATGCTCAACAGTGGCAAGTTTACCGACATCAGAATCGATGATCATACCGGCCGGTACCTTGCCTGTGCCAAAAACACCAAATAGTGAAAAGCCCGCCTTCGGTGGCTAACCCTTCTGCCAAAGTCAGGTTTGTTTCCCACACATCTTTGTATCTGGCTCTGGCGGTGCTACTTCCGGTTAGCTTCCATGCCTTTGGTGTCGCCGGTCGGATCTTTCTGCCAATGCATATTCCGGTTCTGCTGGCCGGATTCCTGGTGGGACCCCTGAGCGGCCTGGTCGTAGGGATATTGGCCCCTGGTCTGTCGAACCTGCTGACCGGGATGCCGCCGACTTACGCTGTGCCACTTATGTCAACGGAGCTCCCTATCTATGGGCTGGTGGCGGGAATCGCTTACCGTCAGCTGAGACTGAACATCAACATAGCCCTCCTGATTGCAATGATCTTCGGACGGATTGTATTCGGCCTCAGTATTCTTGTGTTGGGAACTTTTATTGACCTGCCTTATACGGCCGCAGCGTTTTTTTCAGCCGGGGGTGCGATTGTCACCGGTCTACCGGGGATTGCCCTCCAGCTAGCCCTCATTCCCATTATTGTGAACGCAATTAAGAGGCACCGCTCAGGTTAACATAGCGCCGGCGGTGGGTGGCATTCCCAAACTTGTTTGGGGATGTTTTCATGTAACTACCTACCGTTCAACCCGAAGGCTGAAATCAGAGGCAGATGCTGAGTGCGTCAATGCGCCGATTGATATGAAATCAATGCCGGTAGCGGCAATCGCAGAAACATTGTCAAGAGATACGTTCCCTGAAGCCTCAAGCTTGACCTCCGGATTTAGCTGCCTGGCAACAGTCACAAGCTGCCGCAACGACTCCGGTGTTTGATTATCCAATAACAAGCGATTGGCTCCAGCTTCGATGGCCTCGGTAAGTTGCCGTTCACTTGTGACTTCTACTTCGATTTCAATATCCTCAGTTCTTGCTGCAAATTGGACATTAAAATCGTCAGAGCGGAGATACTCCTGCGCTTTCGTAACCGCTTCCTTTACTGAGCCGGTAGCGGCAATATGGTTGTCCTTTATAAGGATCATGTCATACAAACCGAAGCGGTGATTGACCCCGCCACCATGCACAACAGCCATTTTCTCCAGCAGGCGCCAACCGGGAGTGGTCTTACGCGTGTCAAGGATTCGGCATTTGGTATTTTTGACCTTCTCGACAAACTTGCCGGTAAGGGTAGCGACACCGCTGAGGTGGGCCATAAAATTCAAAGTGGTGCGTTCAGCGGCAAGGATGGTCTGGTTGAAACCCTCTATTTCAACGATGGTGTCCCCGGTATTGAACCTGTCGCCTTCCTTCAGCAAAGGTTGCACAACAATAGCCGAGTCGATCATCTTAAACACCAACAACGCTGGCTTTAGGCCGGACAAGACACCTTTGGACTTAGCGACTATTGCCGCTTTGATTGGATTTGGTTCCAGACAGGCCAACGACGTGAGATCACCGCTGCCGACATCCTCTTCCAGAGCGGCTTTCACCAGGCTGATAATTGATCTTTCCAATCTCTCCATAGGAGCTAATCAACAACGCTCTTGGCAATTGTCAATCGGGAAGTTATACTTATTGCATGAGAAATGAAAGCGGTCGTGGTAAAGCGGTAGCGGTCCTCGGCTATGGGTCGCAGGGACGGGCAGTAGCGCTCAATCTTCGTGACTCCGGCTATAACGTCCTCCTCGGTCTGCGCAGCAGATCAGGCTCCCGCAGATTGGCTCAAAAAGACCGATTCAAACAGATAGATTCCATCTCAAAAGCAGTAGCCAAGTCGGACATCATCTGCTTTGCCTTTCCAGACCATTTGCATGGTAGAGTCTACAAAAAGGAGATTGAGAAATCTCTGCGGCCCGGCAGCGCCCTCTGGTTTCTGCATGGATTATCGATACACTTCCGGTTCGTCGTGCCACCTGACGACTGTGATGTGATACTGATTGCGCCCCATGCCCCCGGCGTGACGGTGCGTGAGAAGTACCTGTCCGGCAAACCCTTTTCGGCTTTTTATGCTGTTTATCAAAACAACTCCGGTCACGCGAGCGGAATAGCTTTGGAACTTGCTCAAGCTATTGGGATAAGCAAAAGGAGCCTCGTCGGTACGAGCTTCGAAGCGGAAGCGGTCGGAGATCTGTTTGGCGAGCAGGCGGTTCTGTGCGGCGGAATGGCTACCCTGATAAAAAATGGATTCGAGGTACTGGTGGAAAGCGGGATACCACCAGAGAATGCCTACCTTGAAGTCGCTTACCAGCTCGACCTGATTGTTGATCTAATCAAACAGTACGGGATTGAAGGGATGTTCAAGCGGATCTCCGTGACGGCCCGGTACGGTTCTGTGCTATCCGGACGAAAGATCATTGACAGATCGGTTAGAAAGAGTATGGAGAAAGTCTACCGCGAGATAGAGTCGGGCCACTTTGCGCGCAAGCTGAACCGGCTCAAAAGCTCAGATATTTCCCGGTTGAACAAAGAGCTGAAGGACTTGACATCACCCCTTTTGGAGAGAGCAGCCAGGAGATTCTCGGGGTAGACAGATTTTCTACCAACAAATTGCCCCTTGGGCGTTGCTTTTCCTATGGGAAATCCCTTGCAGTCGAGTGCAAAATAGCATCTTTGGTTAAAACCGGCTACAGGTTGTGTCGATAAAGAGAATATGAAATCTATGCAAGCAAGACTGCCATATATGTTGACCCTGCTGCTTCTGGCGATTCTCACCCTGATCCTTGTCGGTTGTGACGGGTCTTCGAGTGTAAACAGGCCGGTACCAACCTACTCGTACCGTTTTGATGGGGTTCTGGTCAAGGACCTCAATACTGATTATGCCCGGATAGCCGCAACTCTCTCGCGTGACGACTCGTTGGTGACCGGGGCCGAAATCAGGTTTGGGGGCGACTCCCTTGCCTACTGTGCAGACTCGACATATTACCGGGTTGTCCTACCTGCCGGCGAGTACCCGGCAGGCAGTTACGATATAGAGATTCGGGACTCATCCAGATTCCACGATACTTTGGCGACGGGCCTGGCTGCCGATTTTGTGATAGAGACGGTGTTTCCGGCACAGAGAGAGAAACGCACTTTTGACTTGGTTCGTTTGACATGGTCAGGTTCTGCTGATGCTGAAGGTTATATTATCGCCGCGGTTAAACGAGACTCGCTTTACACGGGGGGTGGGTACAGCCAGTACGTTACTTCTCAGACCACCTACGAGGAATTTCCCCATGATGCCTTCAATCTTCCAAATGACGACCCCGATACCGGCTGGTATAACCTGTACGTCTACTCCTATATCGGCTCATCCGACAGCGCCCTCTCGGCAGAGCTACTGCCGGTGCCGATGCCAAGCCAACTGGCTGACAATATCTCTGTAAATGATCTGACTGGTAGGTTTGGAACCATAATTGTCACGCGGTTCGACTCAATGCGGGTAGTCGTGAAATAGCGACATTTACCCCTCTAACCACAAGATCCATACATCAGCTTTTTCGTTGCTCCGCTGTTGTGGCAGGTCTACATTACACACAAATGGCAGATCGTGAGGAACTCATTAGGCAGCTTTCCCGCCTGGAAACCGAGCAGGTCAACCCTGATACCGTTGACATTGACCAACTGCCTGCGCTGGAAATCATCAGGAAGATCAACACCGAAGACAAGAAAATCGCCATGGTCGTAGAAAAGGCTTTGCCGGAAATTGCCCGGGCAGCCGAAATCTTCGCCGAGACCCTCAGAAGCGGCGGGCGAGTTCTCTATATTGGGGCCGGGACCTCAGGGAGACTCGGCGTGCTGGACGCCGCCGAATGCCCCCCGACATTCGGCACCGATCCGAAGCAGATAATTGGCGTAATCTCTGGGGGTTATGAGACCCTGGTGCTGTCTCGGGAAGGCATCGAAGACGACTCAGAAGCGGCTATCAACGATCTCAAGCGACACGGCTTTACCAAGGAGGACTTCCTTATCGGTCTGGCGGCCTCCAGACGCACGCCGTATACTCAAGCTGGTTTGGAGTATGCCCACTCTATGAGAGCCAGAACTGCCTTTATCATATGTAATCAAGTAGAGGATCGTCCGCTGTTTGCCGAGGTATTGATATCCCTGCCGGTAGGACCGGAGGTTATCACCGGCTCGACCAGGATGAAGTCGGCCACGGCTCAGAAGATGGCTCTTAACATGATTTCTACAACCGCCATGGTCTTGCTGGGGAAGACATATGGCAACCTTATGGTCGACCTTCAGGCTTGGTCGGAGAAGCTGACTGCTCGTTCGCGAAAGATGCTCATGGACTTATTCGGTATCTCTCTTCAGGAAGCAAGTAAGCTACTTGATCACTCCGGGGGATCGGTCAAAACAGCCATTGTTATGCACAACTTCAACTGCAGCAGACAAGAAGCCGAGGACAAACTCAAACGGGCGGGCGGGTTTGTTTCGAAATGTAGTTGAAGCAGGATTTTAGCAGCATTCTTGCCCGTTCTCCCTCATATTATACGTGCGGATACGGGGAATAAAGCGTTCTTGCTCTACTCTTGCTGTTCTGCTGGAGGCAAGGCCAATTGGGTTTTCACCCAAATCTCTTGCTTTTCGGGTAGTTCCCTGCTGCCGCCACCCCGACCGCCACCAATACCACCTGGTCGACCGCCCATACCACCCGGTGGTTTACCTCGTATTCCGCCACAGCCAACTCTCATATCGCCCCATTCAGCTCCTAAGCATATGGTTTGCCCCGGTTGCACTCCTAAGCCATAGAACTGGACTGCGCTTTCTTGAAGAGGAACAGAGAACTCATACGAGTAGAAACCCATAGAGGTATCATACTTAGCAGCCGGTCCTTTGGAGCCGTCGGTTGGTATGCTTGCTTCTACATAATAGCTCTCGTCAAAGAAGATGAATTTGTCGCCTGCTTGTGCTTCTCTTTCCAAAAGGAGCTGCTTCTGCTCTTGGGGCAGATTGTCAAGCCGCCCACCACCGCGAGCCGCCATTAACTCCGTAAGAGAAGGTCCCCCGTAGAATCGGATGCCCATGTCCTTGTCCTTTTTACCGTTTGCGTCTATCCAAAGGGTCAATCCGGTCATTCTAATGGCCTGAGCCCATGCGGGATTCGTAAAACGGAAGTGAATGAAGAGATTCTTATCATCGTTACCGAGACCTAACACCGCCCCCTCATCTTCAAAATAAGTGGTTGGTATATCTCTCCATTCCGACATCTTGCCATCCACCTGAATCGGTTCTGCCAACCAGTGACTCGTTACCTCCTGTGTTCTGCAGCCCGCTTCGAAGATCAACGCAGCTAACGTTATTGATGTCAGCGCCTTTTTACCCACTACAATCAACTTGTTGATATCCATGACGACTTACCCTCTCTGTTGTTGTTATCATTCAGTTTTCAGACACGTCCTTATTATGACTTCTTTTCCGGAACTCAGCAGTGCTTCTCCGATGCACACCGCTCCGCAACTATGATAAGCCAATTACCAAAAAGGATTAATGGCAGCTTGGCAGTTAATGACGATTCCCTCCGATTGGGATCACCAGTCAAGTCAACCTCTGCAAGCCAGTAGCCCGGAACTCCAACCACTTCCCGCTTTTGCGGAAGCAGGGACTGGGGAATTGCACAGATTCTCCCCTGATCCTGCTGTACCGAGTCGTTCAAAAAGCGCTGGCTGTACCATACGGTACGCCATCGAAGCCGCACCAAGCGCGTGCTCTGTGACCCTAATCTATTGAGTATTAAGCGAGTAGTCAGCTCCCATCAATCCGGCACGCAGATTGATGCTGTCCTAACTGAAAAGATGATAGAAACCTTTAACCGATAGAACAAAGGAGAACCAAACCATGGTCCGTAGACTTCTGACGCCAATTTTTGTCGTCGCCCTACTGTTCTGGGCCAGCGGTTGTTCAGAGAGCCCGACCGAACCAGGTGCGAGCCAGGACCTCAATCTTGAGGATGAGTTCGGCGGCTATACAGCTTCTGTGGAAGCTCCCGGCTTTGGCGATCCAGAGCTGCTGTCCGAAGCTGAAGGAGACGAGGAGTACAACGACCAGATGCTGGGTTCGCCGGAAATCGACTCCGCAATTGCTGATCCGGCAGCGGAATACTACCATTTTAGAGCTGTCTGGGGCCACTTGTACTTCGATTCAACAGTCACTGAGATAACCGATTGGACCGGCTCTCTGACAGTCTCGCGCGGAGTTGAAATCATTCGGCGTGTCATACGCTTTGAACCGCCCGGCGATTATATTGTCCCTCGCACCGACCGTAGAGTCATCGAGTGGGTTTCCAGGACTACTGTTCACAACGACGGTGTCGCGGTTGACATCTTCGTGCCGCCAGTGCGGCCAATATTCGACACTACGGAAGTAGCACAAGTCGATTCGCTTGGCGACACCACCTATCTCATTGTCGTTGATGCCGCTTATCCGGAACCGGTGCCGGTCACAGTTTCCTTCGAGACCGGTCCCTACAGTTGTAAATTCGGCCTTGAGGAGTTAGTCTCACTCGATACCATTGTTTATCTCGAAGATTCCAACGCTGTTGCCTTCCATGCCTTCAAACTTGATCGGTACCCCTACCCACGGGGATTCCTGGCCGGTCGCTGGGGCTATGACCAGGAGGGCAACAGCAGATTCCGTGGGGTATGGATGACCAAACGTGGGCGCATTACTGGTTATCTAAAAGGTCATTTTGGCAAAAACAACGCCGGCCTTAACATGTTCTTTGGCAAATGGATATCCCGGAGCGGCCAGTTTGAGGGCTTTTTGAGAGGGACTTATGGTCCCCATCCGCATCCCGAGGTAACTAATGCCGCCAGGAAGTGCGCTCATGGCTGGTTCACCGGCAGGATATTCAATGCCGATCGGGTTCCAATTGGCCTGTTGAAAGGGAAATACAGGTCAGCCCCCTGGTATCGTGCCGGTTTCTTCCAGGGACGGTGGAAACTGTTCTGCAATGCCATTGATGCAGAACCAACTAATGAAGATGAGGGGTTTTAGGGCGAATTCACTTACTGAAGGGATTCCAACCCGGACCGCGACCCGGGCTGGAAATGGAAAGATGCTGGCCAATCCCCCCACGGCCGGCATCCCATTTCTGACCGACTGTCGAATTCCCTGAAAAAAATTTATTAAAAAAGTACATTTTTCTCTTGCCAAGTGAACAATAATTGTTTTATTTAAGTTTAGAACATAGAGACCCACAAAAGACCCCCCCTCTGTCTCTTACCGAGACAGCCCTGCGTTGGGCAGGATTAGCAATAATCCTGCCCTTCTTTTTTATCTAATTCTTTATGTTAAGCTCTTCTCGAAGGAGATCAATCAAGGAATCCAGGCGGAACTCATCACCTGCCACGGGCTGTAACTGAAGGTACAATTGATAGGCCTCTTTTTTCTTCTCTCGACTGTTCTGAGAAGCCAAAGTGTGGGCAAGATTCAGTTTAATCGACAGCGAACTGGTATCCCTGTCCAGCATCGAACGTAAGATTGTCTCCGCCTCCGCGAAGCGTTGCAGAGCTGTGAGGTACACTGTCTTGTTCAATAAGAACTGATCGTTGGAACCGAAGCGCTGAAGAGCGCTGTCAATTACCGCCAGCGCTACACCCAGCGAGTCGTTGTCCGCTGCCAGATTTGCAACCTGAAGATAGTTGTTGGGGTTACCAGGGTCCTTTTCAAGGAGCTTCCGATAGAAATAGTACGCTACCCGGTAATTCTCAACTTTCATATTGAGATAGCCCAGCTCGCCGTAGTACTGCTCAAGCGGGTCTCCTGTCTCGATCAGAACATGGACGGCCTCGATTGCGCTCTTCCATTCCTCTATCGTCTTGGCAACTTTGTACAAGGCGAGATTTGTCTCCCTGTCTTCGGGAAACAGCAGATCAGCTCGTTTCAGATATTGAAAAGCAGAATCGTACAGGCAGTCTCGCTCATAACTTATTCCAAGAAGGTACAACAGGTGTTGATCAGATGGTTTTTGAGCTACAGCTTTCGAAAGGTATTCCCTCGCCTTGGCGTATTCTTGATTGACGAATGCTTTTTCTCCAGCCTCGCTCAGCTCCGCAATCGTACTCGGCTCTTTGCCGCACCCGGCAAGCAGGATAATCAACAAACTTGTAGTAGCGAGTGCTCTCATCTTTCCTCTGTTTCAAACATTAGCATCCTCATATATAGAACTTTCCTGTTTGTAATTCAAGTCCAGTAGGGATAATTTGCCCATGTGGCTGTGTTGACAAGTCAACCCAATGAGGTAGATTATAGAATGACCAAAAATGATGAGTACCATATAACCACTCAGGTTCTGGCTCTATGCCACTTTGCTGGTATCCGGCCGCGCCAGTTCGAGGCTCTAATACACAATTTCCGGAGCCTGGAACAAATCCTCAAGGCGGACAAAGATGCTCTCATGGCAATAGAGGGCATGATTGCTGACACAGCCAAAAAGATAGCCGGCACATCAGCCTATCTCAAACAGGCCGAAGAGCTTCACCGCCGTTTGAAAGAGCAGGATATAACAGTCATAACCCGCTTCGATGACGATTTCCCCCGCTTTCTGTTCGAATTGAATGACCCGCCACCGCTGCTGTACGTACGTGGCAGAATACCTGCTAATAACGAGAAGAGAGTGGCTCTGGTTGGTGCCGAGAACGCCACCAATGAAGGAATCGAATTGACGGTCAAGCTCGCTCGCGCCTTTACCGAGGCAGGGGTGCAGATTGTAACCTCGTTGAGCAAAGGTATTGACGCCACCGCTCACATAGGAGCCAAAGCGGCAAACGGGGTTTCCTTCTGCGTGCTCGATTCCGGTTTAGATCATATTCACCCGCCGGAGCACATGCCACTTGCCATAGACATCGTTCAGTCTGGAGGTGTCATAAGCGAGTATCCACCTGAACAGGTCCATACGAGCGAAAGCTTTATTTCTTCCAACCGGATTCTGGTAGGACTGGCCCAGGCGGTAGTTATCACTGAAATGTATCACGATTCAACGCGTACCCTTGATCTTTTGTCATTCTGCAAGCAGATCGGAAAGCTTACCTTTTTCATGGTTGACCCCGAACGGGGAGCTCTTGCTGATAAAGAAAGTCTTGCGCAATCTGTCTCGTGCGGTGCTATTCCATTGGTGGGCCTGAACAAAACGGATGACATCGTTAAGGCCCTGGTATAACGAATACCATGGAAGACCTGTACTATACTATCAACACGCCCTCGCGTTATGAAACAAAGGTGAAAGGTTCGCGCTTTTTAGCCGAAAGCGATCTGGTCACAACCGTCGAGGTAGCTCAGGAAACGCTGGAAAAGATCCGCAAACGGGAGTACTCCGCAACACACCATTGCTATGCTTACCGTGTTGGCTTCTTCGATAGGATGACCTTCAAGTATTCCGACAACGGTGAACCCTCCGGCACGGCGGGACGACCCATCTATGATGTCATCTGTGGCCATAACCTGACCAACGTCCTGGTAGTGGTGACTCGTTACTTCGGCGGCACCAAACTTGGCACCGGCGGTCTGGCCAGAGCCTACAGTGAGGCTGCCAAGTTTGTTATTAAAAAGTCCGGCATCAAAGAGAACTTCTCTATGGAATCCATCCGGCTGGAAATTGGCTTTGCCTATTATGACCAACTGGTGAAAACCTTACATAGGTATTCGGCTATGCAAATCGGAGTAGACTATTCGGACCGGGTCACACTTGAGCTTGAGGTCAGAAAGAGTAGAGCAGATAAGCTGATAGCTGAGATCGTCCAATTGAGCGGAGGAAAAGCGAAAATTGCAAGAAGCTAAGGGCGGCAAGGCTCTTGACTGTCTGGGGATGGGCATTATCCCCCTCGATCTCCTGTATACTGTTGATTATTTCCCTCGACCAGGAGGTAAAGTCAACGCCGTCGATCTGTGTATCCAGGGTGGCGGCCCGGTGCCCAACACTATGGTGGGACTATCACGGCTTGGCAAAAGGACAGCGCTGATCGCCGTTCTGGGAGATGACTGGGTGGGGCGATTCGGCATGGAAGAACTGCGGAAGGGGAAGGTTGACCTTCGCTACATAATCACCAAGAAGGCTCAGTCAGCCACTGCCGCCGGATTTATCGAAAAGAGCAGCGGGCGCAGAACGATTGCGTTCTACCGAAAGGTAGGTATCAAACCGGCAGACATCAGGACCTCGCACTACCCGATCCCCCGTATTGTCCATCTCGACGGCAGGGACATGGAGGCATCGATGAAACTGGCGCGATGGGGTAAGAGGGTGGGATCGCTGGTCTCCTTCGATATCGGTTCCATTCGCAATGATGTCTCACCTATTTTCCCTCTGGTGGATCATCTGGTGGTCGCAGACGCTTATGCTCTTCCGTTCACCGATACCAAATCGGCCAAACAAGCGATAGAAAGGCTGAAAGGTCAGTGTCCGGGCAGCATTGTGATAACTCAGGGGATTAAAGGCTCTACCGGCTTTGAAAGAGGCGAATTTGTCCGCCAGCCAGCCTTCAAAGTTGATGTCGTCGACACCACTGGCGCCGGCGATGCCTTCCATGTCGGTTACCTGTTCGGTTTGTTGAATGGGGACAATATGTCAACGCGGCTTAAATTCGGCGCAGCTGTGGCGGCCCTGAAGTGCACGAGAGCGGGTGCGCGAGCCGGTATGCCAACACGCAATCAATTGAAACGGTTCCTCAAGAACAATCCCGAGACCTATGCTTGAGTATCTGGCCGGCATTGACCGGGTGCTGTTTCTCTTCATCAACGTTCACCTGGCAAATCCCGTTACTGATGTAATCATGCCCGTTATTACCTCTGACATGCTGCTGCGTGTCATCTATGGCGCTGCTATGGTCATTCTTCTCTGGCGCGGTAGTCAGCGACTGCGTTGGCTGGTGCTGTTCTCAGCTGTGACGCTGCTGCTCACCGACCAGCTATCGAGTAACCTGTTGAAGAACTTAATCTCTCGTCCACGGCCCTGTCACCTTATGAGCGGGATAAATCTGCTGGTGAACTGTGGAGCCGGTTTTTCGATGCCTTCCTCACACGCCACCAACGTGTTCGGCCAGGTTACTCTGTTCTCTTATCATGTCAAGGGAGCCCGATGGTATCTCATCCTGTTTGCCTCTCTGGTAGCTTTGAGCCGTATCTTTGTAGGTGTGCACTATCCCTCTGACGTCATGGTAGGAGCGGCTTTGGGCTGCTTGGTAGGTTTGGTTATGAGTGTTGGCTTCAGGAGATTTGAGAGATGGAGGTTGTGATATGTCTTACCTTATTGAAGTTGTCCAGGGTGACATCACCAAAGCCGACACGGAAACGATCGTCAACGCCGCCAATAACCGCTTCTGGATGGGCGCTGGCGTCGCCGGAGCAATAAAGCGTGCCGGAGGGGACGTTATCGAATCCGAAGCAGTCAAGAAAGGCCCCGTCATGCCCGGTGAGGCGGTGTACACCGGCGCAGGGCAGCTGCCGTTTAAGGCGGTTATTCATGCCGCCGTCATGGGGCAGGACCTTCGCACGTCAGGTGAACTGATCCGGAAGGCGACTATTGCCAGTCTCAATATCGCCGAAAAGCTCAAGGTCGAGTCTGTGGCGTTTCCAGCTTTCGGTACCGGCGTGGGAGGGTTTCCTATGGCTGCCTGTGCCGACATTATGATCAAAGCTGCACGTGCTTATCAATCGCTGTCGGAAAACCTCAAGCGGGTTCAGTTTTGCCTCTTTGACCAACTGGGGGTTGCGGCGTTTTCGGACCGTCTGAAGGAAGACACCTAATCTCTGACTTTCACCTTAAACTGCCCTTCAAACGCCAGTGGGGCGCCGGAGCTATTTTTGTATATACCGTGAATGGCGCCAAAGAGGTCCTTGGTAGTAATGGAGTCGACAATGAAAACGCCCGATGAGGGTAGAAATATCTTGTCCGCTGCCGGTAAATCATACCGACCCAGAACATGTACGAAGGAATGGCTCTGCAAATCGATAGTATCCGCCACCGGGGTCGGCGGAAGCTGAATGTAGATACGGCATCTCAGGTACTCATCGAATCCGAACATAAATACCCGTTTGTCCACAGGTTTTTGCCACCTTGCGCCGGTCGTAACGACGACAGTGTTTGAGGAATCAGCGACTGTCTTTTCTTGGGCGTAGGGATCATTCAGGGCTGAGCCGACCAGAAACTCTGTCTTTTCAACTTCAACTTTCTTCGTGACACCTTCACTTGTGATGTACAGATTGAGACGGTACCGGCTGGCGCACCCGAAAAGGAACATGCCGACAATCAACAGGCATAGCGATCTGCTGAGAGTTACGTCTTTGGTATGCCAGAGCATGACCTATGATACGAAACCATTAGGGCCAAGTCAAACTCGACAGGCACCACTCTATTTCTTTCTTTATGGAAAGCGGATTCTACAACGGCATTTCCACGATGCGGTAGCGTTTGTACACTCTGGCACCCAACTGCTCGACACCACGCCGCATAAGATCGTTGGTTTCCAGAATCCATGACATCTCCCCCCATCTGTAACCCTTTTCGATACCTCGCTGGTATGTTGAGACATATAACATCGAATCGATGCCCCGTTTCCGGAACTGCGGGACTATTCCCAACATAATAATCCGAATACCGTCAATCTTATTCCTGATTTTAGTATGCCACAATAGTTTCAGCAGCCCTAACGGAAACAGCCGCCCGTTGAGGTGAACCAGGGCTTGATTGATATCGGGCACGGCTAATGAGAAAGCAACTGGTTTGCCTTCATTTTCAGCGACGATGACCAGGTCCGGATCGATAATCTTCTTGAGCTGCTGTGCCATATAGAAAAACTCTTCTTCTGTCATCGGGACAAAACCCCAGTTTTTCTTCCAGGCGTTGCGATAGATGTTACTGATTATGTGGGCTTCGTTATCAAACTCGGACATTCTCAGACTACGAAGAGTGATCCTGGCGCGTTGGCGCATTTTGTCAGATAGGCCAAGAATCCGCTCAGGAATCGGGGTGTCGGTGGTGAGCTTGTAGTAGGCCACTAGGTCCATTGTCTTCTTAAGTCCAAAGTGCTCGGCCAGTTTGGGCAGGTAGGGGTAGTTGTATGTCATCATCACTACCGGCGGGCTGTCAAAACCCTCCACGAGAAAGCCGCACTCATGATTGGTGGAGAAATTCATCGGCCCCCGCATCTTTTCCATGCCTTCTCTCTTGAGCGTTATCATGGCTACCCTGAGGAGCGTGGAGGCGATTTCATCATCGTTCGGACAGTCGAAAAAGCCAAAAAAACCGGCCTGCTCCTCGTGAAATTCGTTGTGGTTGAAATTGACGCAGGTAGCGATACGCCCCGCCGCCCGTCCGTTCTGCATGGCCAGGAACAGCCTTACACGGGCACAGCGGTAGAAAGGATTTTTCTTAAAGTCAAAGAACTCCAGCCGTTCCGACATGAGCGGCACTACATAGTTACGGTCGCCTTTGTACAGCTCGTTCGGGTAGCGGATAAACTTCTTTAGCTGTGACGTTGTCTCGACTTCAACTACTTCGATGTTAGCCATAGAACGTTACGGAATAAGCCCCTTTTCCCGGCCGACTTTTGCGACGACCTCTACAATGCGGTCGAGATGTTCATCGGTATGAGTGGCGGTATATGAGGTGCGTATCATCGCCTGCCCCGGCGGCACGGCCGGAGAAATAACCGGGTTGGTGAAGACACCGTTATCGAAAAGCGCCTTCCAGAATGCGAAGGCATCGAGGTCCTGACCCACTACGATGGGGACAATCGGCGTTTCGGTCTTTCCGATATTGAACCCCAGGTTGCGAAATTCCTTTTGCATGCGCCGGGCATTCTTCCACAACCTTTCGCGCCGTTCGGGCTCGGACTCGATGATATCCAGCGCCGCCAGGACGGCGGCGGCATTGGACGGTGGGATCGAAGCTGAAAAAATTAAAGCCCTGGCGCGGTGCTGGATGTACTCGATAACATCCCCTTCACCTGCGATGACTCCGCCCAGGGAAGCGAACGATTTGGAGAATGTTGCCATGATCAAGTCGACCTTGTCAAGAAGGCCGAAGTGTTCAGCCGTTCCCGCCCCAGTTTTGCCCATGACCCCGATGGCATGAGCGTCGTCAACCATCACCCTGGCACCATAGCGATCAGCGATTTCCACCAAGCGCGGGAGATTTATGACGTCGCCTTCCATGGAGAAGACACCATCGACAGCTACCAAAACACCCCCGCGGGTTGTATTGTTGCGGATATTGGCCATCACCCTCTCGAAATCTTCCATATCGTTGTGGGCAAACTTGTAGACTTTGCCGTAGGAAAGGCGCGTGCCGTCGACAATACTGGCGTGCACCTGGCGGTCGATAACGACGGCATCGTTCTTGCCCACTAATGTGGAAATGGTGCCAAGGTTGGTCTGAAAACCGGTGGAAAAAACCAGTGCCACTTCCCGTTTCATAAACCTCGCCAGCCGATGCTCCAATTCCAGATGCAGGTCGAGGGTGCCGTTGAGGAAACGGGAACCGGTACAGCCCGAACCTAACTTCAACGCTGCATTGGCGGCGGCTTCTTTTACCTTGGGGTGGTTTACCAGGCCGAGATAGTTATTGGAACCGGCCATGATGACCTTCTTGCCGTCCATAACCACCTCGTCACCAGGTGGTGACTGCAGGGGATGGAAGTAGGGGTAGATGCCCAGGTCCCTGACCTTCTGCGGAGCATCGTACTGGTAGCATTTCTCAAAAAGGTCTAAGAAGGTAGCTGTAGTCTTGTTTTCCGTCTGCAAGCGCGGGTCCTTATGATAAGGTTAGCTGCCACACAACTACGATGCAGGATGAAACCGATTTTGCCGCAATTTGTCAAGAAAATAGCATGTCAATACCAGAATTAGACTCTGGGGCTATCAGGCAAATGGGGGGTTGCCCCAAAAGTTGCCCATTTCTGCTCGCGTAGGTTGAGCGCTTGTCTACCAAGTCGTATTCAAGTGGCGTCAGGTGACCCTGCCTGACGCCTTCTACATATAAGTCAGGGTTGTCAATTCGATTAGGGCTGTCGGGCAGAGCCACCCGATAGCACATCAAATCCCTTCACCTTTGCCTACGGGCACCGCGGCGGTGCAGGACCGCCCTG
>Ga0315545_1000177_pt1 | contig 69865 bp, 56 predicted proteins | sample SalMarSW160210MG_FD_203096 | JGI IMG/M metagenome (GOLD analysis project Ga0315545, IMG submission 203096) | Salt marsh sediment microbial communities from the Plum Island Ecosystem LTER, Massachusetts, United States - Salt Marsh Sediment SW1602-10 ... | reverse complement strand
ACATCACTTTTTTTGCCATAATCCCGCCAAAGGCGGGACTGAAAACGTTTTCAGTTTTAGGTCCAATCTATGGCATATTATCAACTAAATCTAACCTTTTTACCAACACGAAACTTCCATTAAACCGAAAATCTGAAGGCCACAAGAAAGCAGATGTGGTCTATTGGTAAATTACAATTACCGTATTCTAAAATTATCATTTTGAATTCCTGAACTCCATCTTGGAGGATGACCTTTCGCCAACCTGAGATGGAATCCCCAACTACGTACTATCGATAATTTTCTCACGTAATCAGGATATTTCTTTTGCCATAACTGAGTTAAAATCCAATTTTGTCTTATAAGTGTAACAAACTGGAACATGTGTAACAAAAGCGTTACGCAAGCTGCCATCGCCATAGTTACAACATACGATCCATAAAAGAGTTAATCATAGCAACAATTCTGTTACACATTTCCTGGTGCTGTTTTTGTTCAATTTTATGTGTGATCAGAAAGACCTTGAAAACAAAGCAACTCACGATCGAACAGGTAAAATGAAAAAAATGGCACATATTTTGCTCTATACAATTTAAAGCTAAGTAAAGACAGTGGTGTAACAAAGTCATGACAGGCAGTTTGTTATTCGACGAGGCGACAAAGGAAGATGACCTTAAAGGAATTGCAGGATCAAATTCTGGAGGCGGCGCTTGAGGTTCACAAGAACATGGGTTTGGGCTTTCAGGAATCCGCCTACAGCCAGGCTTTGGCGGTTGAGTTGGACCTCAGAAAAATTGATTACGAAAGAAAGAAAAATATCAAATTATCATACAAAGGAAGTGTGGCTGGAGAGTATACCCTGGAATTTGTGGTAAGCGGAAAGATCATCGTGATGGTTAAAGCAAACGAGCCGATAAATGATACAGATGAATCTAAGATGCGAAGTTTTTTAAAAGCCACTAAGCTCTCTTTAGGGATGATTTTGGATTTCGGAAAGGAGACCTTAGAAATTAAAAATATAACAAGGTAGAAGCACGATCACACCTCAAAAAATTTAACCTCAAAGCTTGGAAGGAGGTGAACAGAGTGCCAGCAAAAAAGAAAGCTGCCAAGAAGAAAACCGCCACGAAAAAAACCGCCACGAAAAAAACTGCCAAGAGGAAGAAAAAATAGGCATCTGGGCATGTAGTTCAGGTTAAAAAACCCCGTCATGGAAGGCGGGGTTTTTTATTGACAATTTGCCAAAAATCTTCATCCTTGTCATACCTAATGCCCCATCAACAAAGTTTTCATAAGTTTTAAATTTGAGTCTCAACAAAATGTATTATTGGTTGCTCTTGGATGGATTGTCCTATGGGTCCTTCGGGCGGGCACGCCCAGACGCCCCCGTCTGGGTGTCTGCTCGTCTGGGATAACATCCAACCGGAGCAAATATCCACAATTTATGAAACGCCGTCAAGAAAGGTTTATCAAAATGGATACAGCATTTAGCCCGGCTAAAAAGTTTTTCTACTAGCCATTCGGTTCGCTTCTCAAGGTCCCGGGGACAAATAACCTTTGCAAAAAACAGGTTTGAGTGGTATTTTTAAATAAATTCGATTGGGTGAGAAAATTCTGATGTTAAGAAAAAATTTCCCTTTTAAGTATCTTGCATTGCTCTATGCGCTATTGATTTTTACTGTGTCTGCCATCCCCGGAATTAGCCCACCATCTTTTGGATTTGAGCTTGAAGATAAGATTTTGCATTTCATCGAATACAGCGTCTTTTCTGCTCTTCTCTTTCTGGCATTCTTCACCTCCGGAAAAGAGTATTTAAAAAAGCACGTTTTCTTTCTCTCCTCCCTCATTGGAATAGCCTACGCCATCTCCGATGAACTTCATCAGAAATTCGTCCCCGGAAGAAGCTGTGAACTTTTCGATTTTGTGGCAGATTGCCTGGGGATAGTTGTAATTCAAATAGGTATCTGGTTTTATTTAAAGAGGAAAAAGAATAGGTTTACCGCTCTTTAGCCTGATTTTGGAGACAAACCCTCCGAAATGTTGATTTTTTCTATTGCCAAAAAGCCAAAAAATCAGTATATATAACCAGGATGTTGAATTTGGAAAATTAACTTGGGCCAGAAAAACCTAAAATCAAGGAGAGTTGCAATCATGGCAAATGATTCCAAGAAAGCTTATGATCGGCTTTTGAGCCTAAGCAAAGAAATTTATCTTTTGAATGCATGCATGTCGCTTCTGGACTGGGATGAAAAAACTTACATTCCCAAAGGGGGTGTTCAGCATCGAGGAAATCAGTTAGCGCTTTTGGCAGGCATGAGCCATCAGAAAGCCACTTCTCCAGAGATTGGTGATCTTTTGAAACAACTGGAGGGAAGCTCTCTGGTAAGCGACCAGGATAGTTTTGAAGCCGCCAATATCCGGGAGATAAAGCACTCTTATGATAAATTGGTGAAGATTCCTCAATCACTGGTGGAAGAGCTAACCCGGGTGACTACAGTAGCTCATAGGGTTTGGGCGGACGCACGAGATAAGTCGGATTTCTCAATTTTCTTTCCCTATCTGGAAAAAATCATCCAACTGAAGCACCAGCAGGCTGAGGCTGTGGGATATGAAAAGCATCCTTATAATGCCCTTTTAGATGATTTTGAACCTGGAGCAACCATTGAGAAGGTGGCGAAGGTATTCGCTGATTTTCGTCAGGAGTTGGTAGACTTGGTGAAAGCTATAGCCGATTCAGGCAAGCGTCCCGACACCTCGATACTTTTGCGAGACTATCCAGTGGATGGTCAAAGCCGTTTTGGTAGGGAGGCGGCAACCGCTATAGGATATGATTTCGAAAAAGGAAGATTGGACGTCACGGTTCATCCCTTCTGCACCGGCATAGGTCCGGGGGACGTGCGCATCACCACCCGATACAACCCCAATCATTTTGGTCAGGCATTTTTTGGCATCCTGCACGAGGCTGGTCATGGCATCTATGAGCAAGGATTGGATCCGGAACGTTACGGCACCCCCGGCGGCGATGCTGTCTCTTTGGGAATTCATGAATCTCAATCGCGCATGTGGGAAAATCTGGTGGGACGGAGCAAACCATTCTGGAAGCATTTCTTTCCCAAAGCCCAAAAGATTTATTCCAAAGCTTTAGGTGACGTGAAATTTGAGGATTTCTATTTTGCCATAAATGAAGTCAAACCTTCGTTCATCCGGGTGGAAGCTGACGAGGTGACCTATAACCTCCACATTCTAGTCAGATTTGAAATCGAGCAGGCATTCTTCAACGGTGATCTTTTGCCCAAAGACATTCCTGGTGCCTGGAACGAGAAGTTCAAAAGCTACTTTGATCTGACTCCTCCTGATGATGCCCAAGGGTGCCTTCAGGATGTACACTGGAGTTCGGGTTATATCGGCTATTTCCCCACCTACTCTCTGGGAAATCTTTACTCAGCTCAGTTCTTCGCACAAGCCAAGAAAGAGTTGGGTGATTTAGATGAGCAATTTGCCCGAGGAGAGTTCGGCAAATTAAAGGAATGGTTGAAAGAGAAAATCCATCGACAGGGCCAACGTTACCGAGCAGAAAAACTGGTGGAGGTGGTCACCGGAAAACCACTTTCCCACCGTCCCCTGATGGACTACCTCAAAACCAAATACGGCGAGCTTTACGGGATCTAAATTGAACCAGGAGTAATCTCTCGAGCATTGGGCAGGGCATTTAGCCCTGCCCAAAAAGCTTCTCAACAGGCTCGGATGATAGCCCACCAAAAAAACAGGGTCTTCTATGAAATAGCTCAGAGACATTATCCAGCAGACTTTTAGAGCTATACTTTAGGTTTCTCCCGCCAATGCACCTTATAAGGTCTAAAAAGTTTTTTAAGGTTTTCAAAGATCGTTTTGTGACAACACGTATTTTTAGCACGAATTGCTAACGGGGCTTGCCCTGAAGGGAGAAAGATGAAAAGATACCTTATCTTCTTTTTGATTCTTGCCTTCATAATTTCTGCCGGAAGTCACCATCTTTTTGGCTCGCAGACTACTTCAGAGGAAAGAAGCAAAGAGAATAGTTCTTCAGAGAAGAAAACAACCACCCTCACCTGTTATAAGTATGATGAGGGATTGGCTAAAGCCAAAAAAGAGAAAAAGCACATAATGGTGTATTTCTATACCACCCGGTGCGGATGGTGTAAGAGGATGGATCAGTATACCTTCGGCAATGACGAGGTTAAGAAGACTTTGAATGAAAATTATGTGCCTATCAGGGTGGATAGTTATTCCGGTGAGAAGGTGAAGGTGGAGGGAAAACAGGTCACCGAAAGGCAAGTGGCGGCCATGTATAGGGTGCGAGCCCATCCTGTTACCTGGTTTCTTAAGCCCTCCGGAGAACAGATCGCTCCTCGCTTAGGATATGCTGATGCTGATGAGTTTCTATATATCTTGAACTGGGTAAAGGATGATCTTTACGAAAAGATCAGTTTTAACGAATTTGTGAAGCAACAGCAGGAAAAGAAAAAATCCGAAAAGAACGAAAATAAATAAGGTGCTTCTCCACTTTAGTTGTCCGAATTTGGATCCATTGGATTGGAATTCTCCATAAGAAAGAAAGTCCTAAGGACTTGACAAAGTCGTCCACAGAGTCCATAGGAACATTTTGAGAACCTCACTTCCTATCCCCCTCTTCCCCGCCTCTGGCGGAGAATAAAAACTATGTGCCTCTGGCCAAAAAGCTAAGCACGAAGAGATAGATGAGTAAAAGCTCAAAATAGTTCTTGACACGATAGCCTTTCAGAGATAGGGACAGGGGTTTGCTCCGCACTTCTCCCGCCAAAGGCGGGATGTCGAAGGAAAGCTCAAGCAGACGCTTGCCCGTCTGGGCAGACCCTAAGGGAGCAAAGTCGAAGGAAGGGCTGTCCCTACATGAAATATTCATAGGCTTTTTGGGGTCCACCTAAAGGTAGACACTCCGTAATAAATAATCTCATCCTCTATCCCTCTCTCCACTATGTGTTGAAAATCCCGCCAAAGGCGGGGGAGAAAGGGAATAAGGAGGAGAGGTTAATTTCCTACATTATATGTATGGGTCTGCCATCCGCCTTTAAGGCGGCTTCTCTTATAGGTTCACTCAATGTGGGATGGGCGTGGATGGTGTCGATCACATTCTGGGTTTTTGCTCCCATCTTAATGGCTAAGGTAAGCTCTGCGATCAAATCCGTGGCTCGGTGACCCAGAATCTGCGCTCCCAAAATTTTTCCTGAAGCTTTTTCGGAAACAACTTTGACAAAACCTTCTGTTTCATTTTCTGCCTGGGCTCTTCCACAAGCCACCATGGGGAATTTTCCGGTTTTTACTTCCAATCCTTTTTCTTTTGCCTGCTTCGCATTAAGCCCCACACTCCCTATCTCCGGGTGAGTGAAGATACAACGAGGGACAGCGGTATAGTCCATCTTCTTATCTTCGCCCAAAGCGTTTTCCACAGCTATCTCTGCCTCCATGAAGGCTACATGTGCCAAAAGCCAGTTGCCGATGCAGTCTCCTGCGGCAAAGATATGAGTCAGGTTGGTTCTGAGATGTTCATCCACAACGATAGTTCCTCGGTCCATCTTGATGCCTAACTTCTCCAATCCCAAATCTCTGGTATTGGCTTTTCTCCCCACTGACAACAAAACCTTCTCCACTTCCACATTTGTTTTTCCCTCTGATGAGGATATGGTCACGGTCATTTTGCCATCTTTGGTTGGTGCTATTTGGGAAACCTTGGAGTTGGTGAATATTTTGATTCCCGATCTTTCCATGGAGTTCCTTAAGCCGGCGACAACCTCCTCATCTTCTCCGGGGATAATCTGGGAGAGCATCTCCACTATGATGATCTGCGCCCCAAAAGAGTGGTAGATATAGGCAAACTCACATCCTATGGCTCCACCTCCGATGATCAACATGCTTTTGGGAACGGAAGTTAAAGATAAAGCACCGGTGCTGTCTATCACCCCCTCTGATTCGATTCCCGGAATGGGAAGCTGAATGGGAACTGAGCCGGTGGCAATCAAAATTTTATCTGCTTCCAGTTTTTTGGTGGTTCCATCTTCCAGTCTAACCTTGATCTTTTTTTCATCCAAAAAGGTGGCCGTTCCTTTGATCAAATTAACTCCACGTGTTTTAAGCAAAGTTTTCACCCCGGTGACCGATCGGTTTACCACCATCTGTTTTCTTTTCATCAACTGGGAAAAGTCCATATCAGTTCCGTGAACCTTGAGTCCCCAACGTCCGGCATGCTTCAATGTAGATAAGGTGTAAGCCGCGGAGGTCAATACCTTGGTGGGAATACATCCCACGTTCAGGCATATTCCTCCCACCTCTTCTTTTTCCACCAGGGTCACATTGGTTCCCAGTTGAGCCGCCCGGATGGCTCCCACATATCCTGCCGGTCCTGCACCGATAATAACTAAGTTTTTGCTGCCTTCGTTCATGTCCTGTCCTCCTGATCGTCTCCAAGAAGATTCTTTGCAATAGATTCAATCTTTATGACTTTCAATTTATACTGGTTGACTTCTTTTGTCCAGAAGTTTATCAGATTTACTGCGAGACGACTGGAAGGTTCTTGAAATTCTTTAAGAAAGGAGGGATCGTCTTATCTTAACATCCACAAGCTTAACGACATGATTGCCATCCCGAAGACTACACCAAGTATAGCTGCATGCTCTTGACCATAGGAGCGGGAGGTGGGAACAAGCTCGTCGAAGGCGATGAAAACCATGATACCAGCAACTAACGCCAGCAACCATCCTAAAAGGGTTGGCGTCAGGAAGGGTAGCAGGAAAACTGCAGCGACGCCGGCTCCAACAGGCTCAGCTAAGCCAGACAGAAATGACCATAAAAAAGCCTTACCTCGGCTTTTGGTGGCGGCGTAAACCGGTGCAGATACTGCCAGACCTTCCGGAATGTTATGAATGGCTATAGCCACCGCTATGGCTACTCCCAATTTGGCGTCTTGAAGAGTTCCAGCAAAGGTGGCCATCCCCTCCGGAAAGTTGTGAATCCCTATTCCCAGAGCAACCAGCACACCCATTCGTAAAAGTTTGCCGTTTTTCTGGTTTTTTGAGAAGTCCTGGTGACCTGCCCATTGGTGAGGGATGGAAAAATCGATCAAGAATATGACGATGATCCCGATGAAAAAGCCGAAGTGCGCGTAGGCAAACCCGATGGACTCAATGCTCCCCGGCAAAAGTTCAATAAAGGAAACCATCACCATCACACCAGCAGAAAACCACAATGTGGCGTTCATAAAGCGGGGTCAGGTTTGCGAACAAGGAGTCCCAACCAGGCTACCCAGAGTGGTGGACAGCCCCGCCAGCGTGGTTAAAATAAGGGCTAAAGCAATGTTTTTTTCCATCTTCACTGGTTACTTGGATTTTTCTTGAATTCTCCTTTTAGGATTCCCATGATCATGGTATCATGATATTCGCCACGAATATAACGATCATCTCTTAAAACTCCCTCCTTTTTGAATCCACACTTTTCATAAGATTTTATCCCTCTGAGATTGTACTCAAACACTCGCAAATAGACACGATGCAGATTCATCTGGTTGAAGGCAAAGTCCAGCATGGTCATCATGGCGTCAGTTCCGTATCCTTTGTTCCAGTGCTCCTTTTTTCCTATAACTATGCCCACCTCGGCATTGCGGTTTTCCCAGTCAATTCTATGCAGTCCTATGCCACCCAGATAAACGCCTTCTTTTGTCTCGATAGCGAAGACTTTATTTCTTTCATTGCTGTCATCCAGCGCCTTTTCAATCCACTTCTCCTCCTGAAATCTGGAAACCGGATATCTCATGAGCAGGTTTTCCATCACTTCCGGGTCGTTTACCCATTTCATGATTTCGTCTATATCCGTTTTTTCCAGAGCCCTGATCCGAACCTTTCTACCTTCAATCATGGTTCACCTCGTTGGGTTCCTTTTGCAAATTATGCACTTTGCAAAGGCATCTTCAAAGATTATTCAGCCCAATAAATTGGGCAACTACAATTTCCTGGTTAGTGGTTTTCCATCTGAGTTATTCCTTTTACTTCCCGTTGTCTCTGGGGCGGGAGGGTTCGAACCTCCGATCTTTCCGCAGGATCTTGAGACCGGTTAACGGCCGGATGCATTGCCTCTCTGCTACACCCTGATCATGTAAAAGATTCAGGCTTTTTCTTTGCATTGGTTTTTTTATCAATAGTTGGTCAGTTGGTCTATCTTTCCATGTTTCCGGGCGATGTACTCAATGGAGCGGTAAATCCAGTGGGAAAACAAAGCCAAAACAAGCGTGGTCGCCGCCATGATTAAGATCAACTGAAAGTTGGAATATCCGCTCAAAGTGGGGCTGAGGCTTTTCTCCAGAATCGATCTTCTCACCAGCTCCAGCCAATAGGTTAAGGGCAATATCTTGGATAGATACTGTAACCAGAGGGGCAGAATATCTATGGGATAGATGGCGCCGCAGGCAAGATAGAAAAGCCCAGCCATCCCTTCGGTCAAGGCATAGCTGTGATGCGCCGTGACCATGCTTACTCCAGCCAGAAGTATGCCCAAACAGGTGATGATGAAGATCCCGGCTACCACGGAGAAGAGAAGCAAAGGATAGTTAACGGCAAACAGGTTAACCGGTATCTTTAACACCAGCATGCCAAAAGCCATGGTGATGATCACCGCCACGGTGGTCAGTACCATCTTGGCAATGCCCCGACCAAAAAGGTAATAATACATTCTGATCGGAGATATGTAGATATATCTGATCATCTGATAATGATCCCGATCCTCATGGATAACCCAGCTGATCCCGAACAGAACGTTGATTACGTACATAAAGAAAGCGTTTCCCACATAGATATATGCGAATAGATCCATGCCGGTCTTCCCTCTGGTTACCACATAATACATCACCACCAGAATAAGGGATGAAGCCAGGGGTCGGACGATGGAGTAGATGGCGAAAAGAAAGGGATCGGTCCAGTTAGACTCCATAGCCCAACCCAATTTCCCAGCGGTCTTTATGGTTCTCAAGTTTTCTTTGGTTTTAGCAAACATTCTCACCAGTGTCTCCTCAAATGATTTTCTTAACGGGTATGGCATAAAATTAATAGAAAAAGAAATCGTCGTAGGGACAGCCCTTGTGGCTGTCCTCTTTTAGGACAAGGACAAGCCCTTGTCCCTACGTTCTTCGACCTCACCCCCCCCCGTCATCCCCCTCTCCCCCGCCTCTGGCGCGATTTTCAATCACCGCCGTTGGCGGGATCTTCGACATGAAATGGAGAGGGAAAGATAGGGGAAGAGTTTTTTTCAGTCGTAGGGACAGCCCTCGTGGCTGTCCGCATTAGGCTTAGGACAGGGACAAGCCCTGTCCCTACGTTCTTCGACCTCACCCTCTGTCGTCTCCCTCTCCATTTTCCACAGGATCCATAGGACATGGAGAGGGGGACCAAGGGGGAGAGGTTATGCTTATTGCCATCTTAAAGTCAATCTCCCCTGTTTTTTGCCCAGTTTCTCCATATACTCCAGGGCATATTTGGAGATCACCAGAAAGAACACACATAAAACCACTAGGGCAGTTAACTCCATATTTACATTGATGAATCCGGATTTTGGTCCCGCCTTGAAGGCAAGCTGTCTCATGGCATCCAGACCCAGAGTCATGGGAATCAAAGATGCTCCTAAGGCTATGGCGAAACCTAAGTTTTTCACCGGAAAGAAGAATCCTGACATAAGGTGAACTGGCTCCTGAAGCAATGTAACTCCATGCCAAGCTTCCCTGCCATAGAGCATGAACAGCGATGAGAAGAGCATGCCCAGTCCATATAGACCTACCAAAGTCAAGATGAAGACCAAAAATAGCTTGGGGAAGCTAATTATGGCGAAATCCACCTTGAAGATCAAGCTCCCCGCCAGAAAGATAAAAACCGCTCTGGTGGTAGCTAAAAACATGCCACCTGCAGCCATGCCCAGAAGTATGGACATTCTGGAGATGGGAGCGATCATGTATAACTCCAGATTCCCTATCTCCTTCTCCCAGTAAAACTGAGCCGCCATGCCCCACAGGACAAACATCCAGTAGGCGCTCATGGTTCCGCCCAAGATCACAAATCCGGTGTATTCCTCCGGGGCATTCAAAGCCTTATACACGTATACATAGGCGGCGGTGGCTAAGATGGGAAGCAAGGTCTCGGTGAACCACCAACTCGGCTCCCGATTTGCGGCTACCACCCGCACATAAGCCCGAGCGATTATCGCTTTTATGTTGGTTTTCAGATCAGTCTTCATTTTTTAATCCTCTTCCCACCAGTGCCACGAAAACGTCTTCTAAGCTCGGCTCCATCTTGGAAAGAGATATTATCTTGGAACCGTTGCCACTTAAGGATTCAGTGACATTGGAGATAGCGGATTCTTCCTCCAGGATGAACTTCAGTTCGGTTCTTCCCAGGTGGCTTTTGTGCTCATAGGCAAACTGCTTAACCCCGGAGATCTGGCTAAACTTCTCCATTCCGTTTACGGACAAGGGAATCTCGATACGAAACACCGCCTCTCCGGCTATAGATTTCTTAAGGTTCTGTGGCGAATCACACACCAGAACCTTTCCCTTGTCAATGATAGCCACCCGATCGCAGAGCTCATCTGCCTCTGCCATATAATGGGTAGTCAGAAGAACGGTCCTTTCCAGATTCTCTTTCATCCAGGTTCTTATGTAGGCTCTCACGTCCCGGGCGATCTGCACATCCAGACCCAGGGTGGGCTCATCCAAAAACATGATCTTGGGATCGCAGACAAAACCTCGCATGAAATTCAGCTTCTGTCTGAGTCCGGTGGAAAGCTTCCCGATCTTGGTTCTGGCAAACTCCTCCATTTTCAAAATCTTCAAAAGCTCATCGATTCTTCCCTGAACAACTTTGTTAGAGATGCCATAAAATTGTGAGAACATCCACAAAGTTTCCCTCACCGTTAAGATCCCATATCCGCACTGTTCCCCTCCGGATACCATATTGATCTTTCTCCTCACCTTTTCCGGATATTTGACCACGTCCACACCATCCACCAGGGCGGTCCCGGAGGTGGGCAAAAGAAGGGTGGAGAGGATTTTTATCAAGGTGGTCTTGCCCGCGCCATTAGGTCCCAGAAGGCCAAACAGCTCACCCTGAAGAATCTTTATATTAGCGTTCTCCAGGGCAATCAACTTGCCATTGTTGTTGCCGTTTGCTTTTTTATTCTTTACTTTTTTTAACTTAAAGGTTCTGTTCAGATCAAAAGTTTCTACAGCTAAGTTCATCTTTTTTCCTTTCATTATAAATAATAAAAAAACCGTGATCTACTCTGGATAGGTCACGGTTCTTTCAAATTCTTTGTTAATATCCTACTCAGAGTAGCCTCCTTCGTCTGAAGGTGGAGACGAAAATGGGCATACTATTCCCCTGTACTGGGCAATTAAGTAAAAGCAGTTTAAACGTCATCAAAAAATCCACCTCCGTTAATTCAGATCTACTCATCAATTAACATGCTATTACGCAATTAAACACAAAAAGTTTCTTTGTCAAGAAAAATTTTAAAAAAAAATTTGAGCCCAGGGAGTGCGCCAGCTTACTGGCGTTTTTTTGCTTAGCGAGGATGTTATCATCCTCGCGCTAGTACCTTGGTGGATGATAACTTCCACCAGGAGCGCGGGACCTCTTCCCCCTTGTCCGTCACGAAGTGAAGGGCTTGACCTGAAGGATTCATGAAGCGGGGAAAAGTCTAAATTAAATACCCCCGGGGCGACTCGAACGCCCGACCCTCTGCTTAGAAGGCAGATGCTCTATCCTGCTGAGCTACGGGGGCATGTAACGTCGGCAGTCCACCGTCCGCAGCAAGTCTGGTACCAGGTTTGCTGTGGACGGTGAGCCGTAAGCTGTGAACTGGTCGGAGTAGAGGATTTGTACCTCCAACGGCATGGTCCCAAATCATGTGCGCTACCAGGCTGTGCCACACCCCGATCTCTTTTCCGCATTTGTAGGGCTAACCGTTCACCAAAGATACAAAAACACATTCGTCTTCGACAGATTAGCCGCTATAATTACGCAAAGAATATAAATTATTTAGATTTGGTGTCAAGAAAATTGTCTCTATTTCTCAAAAGATCAGGATTGGTATCTTGTCGCGGCAAGATTCATCCTGCCAGTCACAATACTTTTTTGAGATTTTGTGTTGTGTCAGGACCTCACAGGCTGATCGAGAATTCCTTGAAAGATAATCCATAGTCGGACATTTCTTGCCAGGTTCGATTCTTAAATGCATTCAAAACAAGGTGAATTAAAAAAACAACTTTCTTAGAATATCAATCAAAAAAGAAATGCTTTCTGTGAAAGCTCTTATCTTGTTATTAACTATCCCTCTTGGCCTATCTTTCTTCTTACCTCCACAAGCAAGGTACATCTTCTTTCCCAGACGGGTCTCCGTAAATTATGTCCAATGCACATCAATTTAAACTCAGCGTCTACTTTCTCTAACCTCCTCAGAAGAAAACTACGGTAGCCTAAGTTATGCTTTGGGTTGCCAAAAGGTGGTTCCGCAGTAAACAGCCTCTTCTTATACTTCGCCTTCCCCTCCTCGAATAAAAGCCGTTTCCTCATCTCCTCCAGAAGCTCTCGCCTATCCTCCCTGGCTATAGTTCGAGCCTATTGCTTGGTACACAACTCCCGCACTTCACAGTCACCGCATCCTACACCTCTGTAAATAACCTGTCTCCATTTCCTCTCCCCTTTGTCACTATGACGCCTCTTATACCCCCTTAGCTCCTTGCCCTCCGGACATATGTAAATCTCTTTCCCGTTATTTTATATAGGTTGTTCTTGCGGAAATCGTTGATGGTTCTGAAATCCGGTCTATACATCTAGGCAAGGTAGATGTAGGCAGTGTCGCTCTCACACATCTGGGCTATCTTTCTGCCGCTACGATTGCCAGTGGCATAACCATAGAATAATAATTTTAATTGTATCTTGGGATGATAAGTGTTCTGACCCAAATGACTGTATTCGTCCTCTATCTCTTTTGTATCCAATGCTTCTACTACTTCATCTACTACTCTGGCTAAATGAGATGCAGGAACATAATCTTCAAGTGATGGGGGCCGGAGCATTGGTTGCTTCTTCCGGTAAGGCTTGAATCTTGCCATTTATCCTCTCCTTTCATAATCATCATATTTCAACCTCATCTTACCAGATGGAGAAGCTTTTTGCAAATACTTTCTGTTAAATCCCCATTCTCGGTCAGCCTGCCCAGACCCGACAGGGAACCGTGAGCTTTTCGCCAGGTTAGGGACTTGGCGAACGCGAGGTTATTCGGACATAGCGTATGGAAAGTCTCAATATTCAAATGGACAATTCCCCGACGCAACCTGATCCTGAATCCCGATAAGCTATTGAAGCACATAGGCAAATTTTGGGGACACTTATAGGTTTAACCTCTGCCCCAACCATAACTTTAACCTGGTTCGCCTAAAGGCGAACACTCCCAATACACCTTTCCGATCTGCTTTTTTTCAGATACCAAATCAAAAATAAGTTGACTTGACATCACATTTTTGTTGCATTATTGATTCTTATGAGATATTTTTGGTATTGAAGGAATAAAAGCATTCTAAAGTGTGGGTGGAATATGAAAAAAGTTCTTCTGATCTGTGTGGTTTTGGTCTTTTTTCTGGGAGCGTGGATGCTTTCTGCTTCCCCACGCCATGTAAATCTGGTCACAATCGACGGACCTATTGGACCAATCTCAGCTCGCATTATCGCCGAAGCTATTGCCTCCTCTGTGCAGGATAGTGCCGAAGCCTTGATCATTGAGTTGAACACCCCGGGCGGGCTGGATGAATCCATGCGCATCATAACGAGAAAGATTTTGAATTCGGAGGTGCCGGTGATCGTCTATGTTTCACCTGCCGGATCCCGAGCGGCTTCTGCCGGGGTATTCATCACCCTGAGCGCTCATATAGCCGCCATGACCCCGGGAACCAATATCGGTGCGGCTCATCCAGTTGCCATGGGGGGACAGATGGACTCTACCATGGCAGAAAAGGTGGTCAACGATGCCGCCGCTTACATAAGAAGCATCACCAGCAAAAGAGGGAGAAATGAAAGGTGGGCGGAGGAGTCGGTAAGAAAAAGCGTATCCATCACAGAAAATGAGGCTTTGAAGCTGAATGTCATAGATCTGGTAGTCAATGATGTCCGGGAGCTTCTGGATTCCTGTGATGGACGAAAGGTGAGCCTCCCCTCCGGCGAAAAGGAGTTGAATACAAAAGACATCGAGGTTAGAAAGGTGGAGATAAGCTTAAGAGATAGGATACTGGAGGTGATCACCAATCCCACCATCGCTTACATTCTTCTCACCCTGGGAATATGGGGACTCTTCTTTGAGCTTTCCAATCCGGGAGCGATCTTCCCTGGAATTGTGGGGGGAATATGTTTAATCTTGGCGTTTTTTGCCCTGCAGAGTCTCCCCATCAATTACGCCGGTTTGCTTTTGATGATTTTAGCTTTGATCTTGTTCATACTGGAGGTAAAAATTGTGAGTCATGGAGCATTGACCATCGGGGGAATAATATCTATGGTTTTAGGATCTTTGCTTTTGTTTAAATCTCCCCTGCCATATATGCGCGCCTCGCTGGTGGTGATAATCACAGTTGTTGCTGCTACTGCTTTGTTTTTCATAGTTGCGATGGGCTTGGCTCTCAGAACCCGAAAGCGGAAGGTCACCACTGGAGGCAGAGGACTTCTGGGAGAAGTGGGGGTGGCACGAACTGCTCTGAAGCCAGAAGGAGATGTGTTCATCCATGGAGAAATCTGGAGGGCAGAGGCGGACCAGCCCATAAAGAAGGGGGAGAAGGTGATAGTCACGGGAGTGGACCATCTCACCTTAAAGGTTACCAAGAAGAAGTAAAAATAATCTGCCTGAACAGGTGTCTCTTAGCTTTACGGGTCTGTTGAAAAAGTATCTCATCGGCTTCAATCGGCGAGATGAAATTGTCGGAGGGGCAGCCTTTATGGCTGACCTCATTAGAGTAGAATAGGGATTCATCCTGAAGGACAAGCTCCTGTCTCTATCCTATGGATCTCATTTGAGTTCCTATGGTCATTTGACTCAAATGAGATTCAAATGAACAATTGACCTGCGGACATAAAATTTACACATAAAATGATTTCTTCAACACAATCTTACTTGACACTACCCCTGATTCTGCAGAGTTGATTTTTTAGTTTGAATTTGTTATTTTAGAAATATGAAGAGGCTAAATTTTCTCATAGTTCTTTTTCTGTTACTCTCCAGTTCTTCCTATGGTCAATACTATTTTGGCAAGAACAAGATTCAGTATACCAATTTCGATTGGCAGGTTTTGACCACCCAGCATTTTGAGATCTATTTTTATTCAGAAGAGAAGGAAATTGCCCAGGTTGCTGCCAACTGTGCGGAGGAAAGCTACCGATTTTTAGAGAACAAGTTTAATCATCGTATAATAAGAAAAATTCCCCTGGTGGTTTACAGTTCCCCCAACTATTTCGCCCAGACCAACGTCATTCCCTCCCTTCTTCCGGAAAACGTTGGCGGCTTCACCGAATTTTTAAAAGGACGTATGGTTATCCCGTTTAATGGCTCATATTCAAATTTCGCCCGGGTGATCCAGCATGAGCTGGTTCACGCCTTCATCATGCACAAACTTCCTTATGTGATGAGGGCTCACAGAAGATTTAACTATAATAGACTGCCCCTATGGTTTGAGGAGGGTTTAGCTGAACACTGGTCCAGAAAGTGGGACAGCGAAGCAGATATGATGATCAGAGATTTAGTCATCTCTGGAAGGTTTCTCCGGTTGGAAGATATCTATCAGGTATATGGGACTTACCTCATGTATAAAATCGGAGAGGCATTTTGCGCTCATCTTAAGAAAGAATATGGAGATGATAAAATAGGATTGCTCTTTGAGAACTACTGGAAGGCAAACAACTTCGGTGATGTCTTCCGACTGACTTTCAACAAGAGCCTGAAAGAGGTGTGGAGCCAGTGGGAATATTCTTTGAAGAAAAAATATTTCCCGGAGATAAAAACCAAAGACCTCCCAGACCGCATCTCCACCCAGCTTACCTTTGACGGGATAAACATAAAGCCGGAACCGGTTCTCTTGTCCGATCAACAGTGGGTGGTGTTCAAATCCAATAAGTTGGGATATTCCTCTATCTGTATGATGTCGCCAGAGGGAGAGAAGAAAAAATCGCTCACCTTAATCAGGGGAGAAAGATCTCCCCAGTTTGAATCCTTGCACCTTCTGAAAAGCAAGATCGGTGTCTCAAAAGATGGCAAGATCGTCTTCGTCTCCAAGAGTCACGAGAATGATGTGCTATATATGTATGATATAACACAAAGGAAGATCACCGATAAAAAAAGGTTTGGAAATTTAATCGAGCTTTCTTCCCCTACCTGGTCTCCGGATGGACAGAAGGTTGCTTTCGGGGGAGTTGCCAAGAATGGATATTCTGATCTTTATTTGTATGACCTTAAGAGTAAACTATTAACTGCGTTGACCAATGACGTATACGAGGAGAAAGATCCCAGTTGGTCTCCGGATGGAAAACACATCGCCTTTGTTTCTGATCGGGGTCCCTGGGGAGAGGGAGGTTTTCTAAATCTTTTTCTCTTAACCCTTCCGGACAATAAAATCACCCCCTTGACCTCCGGTGCCCACCACGATCTGTCGCCGGATTGGTCTTGTAATGGCACAAGTTTGGTCTTTTCATCTGATCGAAATGGCTCGTATGATCTTTACCTTTTATCACTCCATCCAGAAAACGATCCTCCCCAACCCAGCCAGCTTACCTCTTTTTTGACTGGCGCATTTGATCCCAGTTTCTCTTCAGACGGCAAGACCGTTTTCTTTACCGCTTATGAAAAATACAGTTTTCAGATACATAAGATGAGTCTGGATAGTGCTGTGGTGGAATATGCTGAATTATCCGAAGAGGTAACCCTCTCCGTCCCCACAGCTCAGCCGGCTTGGAAACCAAAAAAGATTAAGGGAGATCAAGAGAGTGGCTCAGTGAAATATAAGAATCGATTCTCCTTTGACATCGCTCAATCGGTCATATCGTATGATGCGGTTTATGGAACCGTGGGAGGTTTTCAGGCGGCATTTACCGATATGTTGGGAAACCATCAGTATTTCTTCCTTCTGGGCAACAGCGCCCGCTCCTCGAATGAGTTTCTCTCCAGCTTCAATTTTGGCATAACCTATGTTAACAAAGCCCATCGCCTCAACTACGGGTATGGGCTTTACCATTTTAAGGATGAGTATTACGACGAGTATTATGGCTTCTATACGGAAAGGCAATATGGGGGGCTGGCTTTAGCAAGCTATCCACTGTCCAAGTTCAAACGGGTGGATGCAAGCTTTTTCTTGCGTCAGTCTGATCGGGATGTTTATATTCAAACCAGAGAAAGGAAGGCGTTGCTTTCCACCAATTACATTTCCTGGATTCTGGACACCAGCATCTGGGACTTGGTAGGACCCATCGATGGCACCAGATTCAATTTCACTTTGGGCCTTACCATGAATTTGAATAAAGGGCAGGCGTATAACAAACTTATCCTGTGCGATTTCAGAAAGTATATTCGATTAAAAAAGAATAGCTGTTACGCTATAAGAGTTATGGGCTTCACGTCCAGCGGCAAAGAGCCCCAGAGATTATATCTGGGAGGGAGCTGGTCTTTGAGAGGTTACGACTGGCGGGCATTTTATGGGAGACATCTGATTTTGCTGAATAACGAATTGCGGTATCCTCTAATCGACAATCTCTCCATTGGTTTTCCCTTCGGAAAGATATCCCTCCATGCCATCAGGGGGGCTTTGTTTTTCGACGCAGGAAATGCGTGGGAGGATGAATTTGACCAACTTTATGGAAGCTTTGGAATCGGAGCCAGGATAAGCTTGGGGTATGTGATGGTTCTTCGTTTTGATATCTCTCGAACCACCGACTTCAAAAAGATAAACAAGAAGACCGATTTTGACTTCTTCTTCGGATGGAACTTTTGATGAAAAAGAATTTTTTTTCGCGTCTCTCTTTTCTGATTTTGCTTCTTGTAGTAGCATGTGCTGGTGGGCTTAAATTCGAGAAGCTCAGCTCATATGATTTGTCCGGCTGGAAAAGCTTCCGGGGAGATTACCAGAATACTGCATACGTTCCTTCGACCATTGGCGTGCCGAACAAGCTCTTATGGAAATATGATGCTAAAAGACCTTTGAAGTCATCGCCGGTTGTTGTTGGCAAGATCGTGGTTATCGGATCATTAGATAAAAGAGTGCATTTTTTGGATGCACTCTCCGGGAAGGAGATGGGGGTCTACAAGGTCTCTTCGTCTGTTTCCACCTCAGCCTGCGGGGAGGATGCCACAATTTATTTTGGTCTGGACAAGGGAAAAGAAACTTTCTTTGCATTAGATCTCCGAACCGGGGAGATTTTGTGGAAAAAGAAGTTAGGAGACCTGTCCTCTTCTCCTGCTCTATGTGAAGACAAGATATTTGTAGGATCAAGCTCAGGTATTTTGAGGGTTTTAAACAAAAACACAGGCGAAAGAATCTGGGAATTTGAGACAAAAGCTTCCATCATTTCCACCCCAGCCTGTGATGGTCAGTCTTCATCCACCTCCGATGAAAGAATAATCTGTTTTGGCTCAACTGATGGCTACCTACATGCCCTGGATATAGAGAGTGGAGAGGTAAGATGGAAATTCAAAGCAGAAGGTGCCATCTACTCCTCTCCGGCTATAAAGAATGGAATGGTATTCTTTGGATCGGTTGACGGAAATCTTTATGCTTTGAATCTAGGTGATGGTTCCCTTATATGGAAATTCAAGACCCAAGCTGATGTCTATTCCTCTCCCGCAGTTGCTGAAAGCCTGGTGTATATTGGGTCGAACGATTACTTCATGTATGCGGTGAACCAGAACTCTGGAGAACTTTGCTGGAAATTTGAAACTGAAGGGTTAATCCGTTCTTCTCCCATCGCGGTGGGTGACAAGCTCTTCTTTGGCTCGTATGACGGCAATTTTTACGTTCTAAACCGCTTCACCGGAAAGCTTCTGTGGAAATATCAAACCAAGGGGATGATCTCATCTTCCCCCGCCTATTATGACGGGAGAATCTATATAGCTTCAGAAGATGGTTTTTTGTATTGCTTTGGATATTGATAACCTCACTCCCTCTGTCCCCCTTTCCATCACATGTTGAAAATCCTGCCAAAGGCGGGGGAGAGGAGGAAATAAAGGGGGTGAGGTACGGAAAAGGTATTTTGTCTGGATCACGTCCTTTAGAGATTCGAGAAATAAGTTCCATTTTATTGAGTGTTCATTCTATTGATTTCTTATCCTCTCTCGTAAATGATTTGATAATGTCAATGAGCCAGAAAAGGTCAATTAACCCAAGAGCAAAATAAAGGAGCTTTATGATTCTGCTTCTGATAATGGATGGATACGGGCTGAGTCCTCAAAAAGAGGGTAACGCCGTAGCTTTGGCTGAAAAGCCCCATCTGGATGAAATCTTCGCAAAATATGCTTACACCACTCTGGGCGCATCCGGTCTGGAGGTGGGTCTACCGGAGGGACAGATGGGAAACAGCGAGGTGGGGCATCTCAATTTAGGCGCAGGAAGGGTGGTTTATCAGGAGATTACCCGCATTGATAAGGCGATTCAAGAGAAAAACTTCTTCAAAAACCCAGTCTTGGTGGAGGGGATGGAAACGACAAAACAAAGAGACACAAACCTGCATCTTCTGGGTCTGGTCTCGGATGGATGCGTGCACAGCTCCCCCAATCATTTATATGCCCTGCTGAAGCTGGCTAAAGAGAGAAGAGTAAAAAAGGTTTTTGTGCACGCATTTTTAGATGGAAGAGATACCTCCCCCACAGCAGGAGCAAGCTATATTCAAGAACTTCTGGATAAATTCAATGAGCTGGGAGTAGGGAGCTTAGCCACGGTGGCAGGACGATACTATGCCATGGACAGAGACAAAAGATGGGACCGGGTGGAAAAAGCTTATAGAACCATAGTCAATGGTGAAGGGATTCAGACCAACGATGTCATCAGCGCCATAAAGAAGTCGTATACGGAAAATGTCACCGACGAATTCATGGTGCCGATGGTGGTCAGAGATGATGACAACCCAGAAGGTGGAAAGATCAAAAAAGGCGATGTGGGGATATTCTTCAATTTTCGTGCCGATCGTGCCAGAGAGCTTTCCTATGCATTAACTGATCCAGATTTCAAAGAATTTCCCCGGTCGGATAATTTTACCATCGATTTAATCAACCTGACTCTGTATGATGAGAAACTGAAATCCAAGATTGCCTTTCCTCCGGTTAAACTTTCAAATATAATAGGAGAGGTTTTAAGTCGGGAGGGAAAAAAACAGCTTCGTATCGCCGAAACCGAAAAATACGCCCATGTGACCTTTTTCTTCAATGGAGGGGTAGAGAAACCATTTGAGGGAGAGGACAGGATTTTAGTCCATTCGCCAAAGGTTGCCACCTATGATTTAAAGCCGGAGATGAGTGCCTTGGAGGTCACCGAAAAGGTGACAAAGGAGATAAAATCTAACCAATATGATTTTATCCTCCTTAATTATGCTAACCCGGATATGGTGGGGCATACCGGCGTCCTTTCGGCCGCCATCAAAGCGATTGAGACCGTGGATGAGTGTGTGGGAGAGGTGATAGCCGCAGTTAAGGAGGTAAGTGGAATTGCTTTAGTCACTGCGGATCATGGGAATGCCGAAAAGATGATTGACCCGGGAAATGGTGAAGTCTTCACGGCGCATACTACAAATCGGGTGCCCTTTGCTCTGGTTTTGGAAGATTTCAAGGGGAAATTAAGAGAGGATGGAAAGCTTGCCGACGTAGCGCCGACCATCCTTCATCTGTTGAACCTAAAAAAGCCTGAGGAGATGGAGGGAGAAAATCTGATAATTTAAGGTGAAAGGTTAAAGGTGAAAGGTTAAAGGTGAAAGGTTTAAAACCTTACACCCTTCACCTTTAACCTTCCATCTTACACCTCTAAAGAGGAGTACTATGAAAGAAGAGATCAAGCATATCCTGTGGGTGGATGACGAGATCGATCAGTTAAAATCGCACATAATTTTTCTAGAGTCCAAGGGTTACAAAGTGACCGAAGCATCCAATGGAGACGATGCGGTGGCTTTGGTAGAAAGAAGAGACTTCAATTTAGTCTTGCTGGATGAAGTGATGCCAGGCAAAGATGGTCTGACCACTTTGGAGGAGATCAAGGAGAAGAGTCCGCATCTGCCGGTGATCATGGTGACTAAATCCGAAGAGGAGGACCTGATGGATCAAGCCATCGGCAAAAAGATCGATGATTATCTGACCAAGCCGGTCAACCCCAGCCAGATACTTTCTGCCGCCAAAAAGATCTTGGAAACAAGGAAGATCAGAACTCAGAGATTGGCTCAGGATTATGCGCAAAGCTCTGCTAAAATCAGATCCTCTCTTTTTGGGGCACTAAGCTGGCAGGATTGGATCGACATCCACCGGACACTTTCAGAATGGGATTTAGAGATTGATAATTTTGGCGATGTAGATTTGAGACAGACCCATCAGGGACAGAGAAGGGAGTGCAATATTGAATTTGGTAAATACATAGAGGGCACTTATCTTAGATGGCTGGCTAAAGAAGATTCTCCTCCTCTTTCCGTGGATGTGGTGAAAAAGTTTCTTTTTCCACTTCTCTCCCAGAGAAAGCGGACAGTCTTTGTGGTGATGGACTGCATGCGGCTGGATCAATGGATGACCATTGAGCCGACTTTGGACGAATACTTCCATATCCAGAGGGATTATTATTATTCTATCTTACCCACCGCCACACCGTACTCACGCAATGCCATCTTCTCAGGTCTTTTCCCCTCCGAGCTGGCCCGCAGGTATCCGGACCTGTGGAAAGCGGGAACTCGGGATGACTCCAGCCGAAACAGATACGAACATCAGTTTCTGGACGATCAACTCAAAAAACTGGGGGGGCGGCTCAAATCCGATACCAGATATGTGAAGGTGTTGGATGCAAAAGAGGGAGAATATTTAGCTAAGAAGATCTCCTCATATAAGAATACCTCCCTTCTTTCCATCGTGTTCAATTTTCTGGACATCTTGGCTCATGGTAGATCGCAATCGGAGATTTTAAAGGAGATGACGCCGGATGAATCCGCTTATCGGGCATTAACCAGACCCTGGTTTTTACATTCATCTCTATTCAGAGTCTTGCAATATCTTTCCGCTCAGGACTGCACGGTGGTCTTGACCACAGACCATGGAAGTGTTTGGGGCACGCGGGGGACCATGGCCCGGGGTAGGAAAGACACCTCCACCAATTTGAGATATAAATACGGTGACAATCTCAATTGCGATCCCAAAGAGGCTCTCTTGATAAAGGACCCTCTGCAATATAGGTTGCCTCGCTATAGCATGGGCACCACCTACATCATAGCCAAGGAGGATTATTACTTCGTATATCCCACAAAATACACCGAGTATGAAAAAGAGTATAAAAACAGCTTCCAGCATGGAGGCATCTCCTTGGAGGAGATGATCCTGCCGGTTATCACCATGACGCCCAAAAGGTAAAATGCCAGAAGGTTAGGTAAAGTGCGGCAGGTTTTCGATCATTTTCAAACCTCACCCCAACCCTCACCTTGAATGGTAAACGGTTCACCGTGAACTGTACACAGTGAAAGGAGGGGATTTAGGGGAGGTTCGATGCAGATTCCGGTGATAATAGCTCTCGCATCATAAGAATGGCGAAAAAGAATGGTATAAAGACCGCTACCGAATTGGAGCAAAAAAATCTGTTTGATTATTGGATGATTCATCTTATACCTTTCCCTAAAAGCTCATGATAGAAAAGAAAACCAAAAACTTCGAGGAGACCAAAAAATTTGGCAGGAGTTTAGGTAAACAGCTTGAACCCGGTTCCGTGGTGGCTCTGATAGGTCCTTTAGGCAGTGGGAAGACCGTTTTAATCCAGGGAATCTGCTCAGGATTGGGAGTGGAGAAACCGGTCACCAGCCCCAGCTTTGTTATCATTAATGAATATCCGGGAAGACTTCACAGATCCAAAATCTGGATTTATCATTTTGATTTATATCGCTTGGAAAATGTGGAGGAATTTATTAAATTAGGTTATGAGGAATATTTCTATGGCAAAGACATAACCTTAATCGAATGGGCAGAGAAAGTGAAGCCCTTTTTGCCAAAAAAGAGGTGGGAGGTAAACTTAAAGATTCTATCAGAAAATGAAAGACGAATTTGTGTGGAAGAGTTTTGAGCCATAGGTTAAAATGTGAAGTAGATAGAATTAATAATAAGAGTTATTGCTTCTTGCATTTTCAATGGAACGATAGTATATTCTGTGCCCGCCAGGTCCCCTGACCTGGCGGGAGCTACCTGTCGGGTCGGGGACCCGACAGGCACAGGGAGGCGAAGAAGGAAGAATGTTCCATTCTTTATGCAAAATTCAATAATAAAAAGACATTTTAAGACCTCACTCCCTTAGTCCCTCTCTCCACACTTGTGGAGAGGGGGATATAGGGGGAGAGGTAAAATACTACTATGAAAGTTTTAGGCGTCGATACCTCCACCATGACCGCAGGAGTGGGTATCATTGAAGAAGATGAGGTTCTGGTGGATTTGAAGTTTGACGTGAAGATTACCTATTCAGAGGTGCTTCTGTCCACCATCGATTTGGCTTTAAAAACGGTGGGACTGAAGGTAAATGATATAGATGGATTTGCTATCTCCATCGGACCTGGTTCCTTCACCGGTTTGAGGATTGGATTGTCCACAGTAAAAGGATTGTGTTTTGCCTCCGGAAAACCTCTTGCCAGCGTTTCCAGTCTGGATGCTTTAGCTTCGCTTTCTCTTTATTGCCAGTATCCGGTGGCGCCCCTTCTGGATGCCAGAAAGGATCAGGTATATGTGGCACTCTATGATACCAGTGAGGGAAAATTGAAAAGAGAAAGTGAATATCTGGTTATTGCCATAGAGGATTTGGTAAAAAAGATTTCAAAAAAGACTCTTTTCGTGGGTCCTGGAGCAAGGCTTTATCAGAAAGAACTGATTGATCTTTTGGGTGAAAAAGCTTGTTTTGCCACAGGCGAACAATCCGTCCCCAGCGGTGCCTCTGTGGCTCGAATAGGTTTAAGTAAACTGATCGGTGGACAAACGGAGGACATCACTGATCTGGAGCCTTTGTATATTAGAATGTCGGAGGCGGAACTGAAATTCAAAAATGTTGCCAGAGGTTGAGCATGTCACCATCCAGAGGATGAGCGAGGACGATGTATATGAGATTGCCCGATTGGAGAGGCTGTGTTTTTCTGATCCCTGGAGCAAGAGAAGTTTTGACGAGGAGCTTAAACACAGGTTTTCGATTCCACTGGTGGTGAAGTCTGGCACAAAAGTCATTGGTTATACCTGTCTGTGGCATATAGATGGTCAGATGGAAATAGCTAATTTCGCCGTATCACCTGAATTTAGAAGAAAGGGCATTGGCAGGATGATGATGGAAAGGGTGCTTTCGGAGGCAAAGAAAAGAGGTTGCACCAGTGTGATGTTAAGCGTCAGAGAGTCAAACCTGTCTGCCTTAAATCTTTATGCAAAATCTGGTTTTGTGGAGGTGGATAGAAGGAAAAATTATTACCGACTTCCCACTGAAGACGCCATAATCATGGTCAAAAACCTTGAAAGGCAGTGGACAGACTCCAGACATCAGACTGCAGACTAAAACTGAAGACTGAAAACTGAAGACTGGTAACTGGACACTGGAAACTGCAAAAGCTATGGAGTGGTTTAGAAAAGCAAAAGAGGGATTGATCCCCCAGAGAAAAAAGGAGATTCCCGACGGGATATGGATCAAGTGCGATTCGTGCGGGGAGATCATATACAAAAAAGAGCTGGAAAAAGATCTGTGGGTTTGCTCCAAATGCGACCATCATTTTCGCATAAAGAGCAGAGACTACGTTAACCTGATCTTGGATGATGGGAAATTAGAGGAATACGACAGAGACTTAGTAGCTTTAGATCCTCTGGAGTTTAAAGATTCAAAAAGATACCCGGATCGTATCAAGAACTCACAGAAAAAGACTGACCTCAAGGATGCCATCGTGACCGGAATCGGCAAAATCGATGGAATAGAGGCCAGCTTTGGGGTGATGGACTTCGGATTCATCGGAGGAAGCATGGGTTCTGTGGTCGGTGAGAAGGTCGCCCGGGCCATAGAAAGATCGTTGGAGAAAAGGATTCCTCTGGTGATCATCTCCTGTTCCGGTGGTGCCAGAATGCAGGAAGGAATCTTGTCTTTGATGCAGATGGCAAAAACCTCCGCGCTTTTAGCCAAACTATATGATCAGAACGTTCCCTACGTTTCCGTTCTGACCAATCCCACCACTGCCGGAGTGATGGCAAGCTATGCCTCTTTAGGCGATGTGATCATTGCAGAGCCCAAAGCGCTTTTAGGATTTGCCGGTCCCCGGGTGATTCAGCAGACCATAAAGCAAGACCTTCCTCCCGGCTTCCAGAGCTCGGAATTCTTCTTGGAACATGGCTTTTTGGACATCATCTCCCATCGCAAGGATTTGAAGAAAACCATCTCCTTAATCTTAGAATACTTATCCTGAATCTACATTTATTTCTCTTCGCAAAAAGAAAGGCTTACACAGAATTTTAACAGGAGGCCTGAGGAGCGAAAAAACGCTTGACTTTTCCGCCTATCCAAATAAATTGTAAAAGGAGCATAGCGATCAAAACAAAAATCGAGGCTAATTGATTCTTCGGGATTTACTATTAGACGAATGGATAGGAAAAGGCTAAAAGAGATTCGCCCCGGTATATTGAATAGGGAACAACTTCTTTCTTTGGAAGGGGATGTAATTAATGATTTGACTAAAAAAGACGTTGATCCTTCTGCCTTTGACCTGCATCTATCCCCACTGGGCTGGGAGATGAAAGGCAGTATAAAAGGGTCAAGCGATGAAAAGATTATGGAAATAGTGCAAAAGTACAGCGAATCTCCTTTTACTATGAAGAAAGCAAAGAGGCTTGAAGCCAAAAAAACCTATGTCTTCCAACTCAAGGAATCCCTCACTCTACCGCCAGATCATGAATTATATGGGAGGGCAACGGGTAAGAGTTCTATAGGTAGATTGGATGTACTTACCAGGTTGATGGTGGATTTATGCCCGTCATACGATGAAATAAATCCAAAGCGCGATCCATATCCAGGCAGTCTTTTTTTAGAGGTTACGCCTATTACTTTTGATATAATAGTTCAAGAGGGAGTGTCGTTAAGTCAATTGAGACTTCTTAGGGGACATCCTGGATTAAGCGAGCCGAAGAAAGATGAATTGAAGTTGTTTGGCGAAATGACATTAGACGAAGATGGAAAGCCCAAAAATGAAGAGGGAGTTTGCGAAGTTAGGGTGGACTTAAGACCCGATAACAGAGGCATTTCTGCATTTGAGGCAAAGAGTGCTAAGAACCTGGTAGTAGATCTCACGAAAAAAAAGGAGTCGCACGATCCCCAAAAATTCTGGAAAGCCGTTAAGTTAAAGGGAGATCCTGCATTGAAAATCGTACCAGAAAGATTCTACATTCTCAGATCTAAAGAGAGATTCAAATTGCCTTTAGATGTTGCGGTATATTGTCAAGCTGTTTCTGAAACCTTGGGGGAGTTGAGAATTCACTATGCTGGTTTTGTGCATCCAGGTTTTGGTTTCAAGCGGAAGAATGGGACCCCAATAATATTTGAGGTAAGAGGACATAACGTCAAAACATTTCTGCGTGATGGTGAGACACTCGCCCGTATCAAATTCTATAGGATGTCCGAACGTTGCAAGCGACGGGCTAAGAGTAGCTATGAAGATCAAGAACTCCAGCTATCAAGATATTTCAAGGAATGGTCTTAATGAAATCAGGAAACAATATGTTTAGTGAACTAAACGTAAACCGAAATCTAAAGATAGTGAAATTTGGTGGGGACTATGTACCTCCTCCTGACTCTTTGAATCATTTAAAAAAGATGGTGGAGGAATGCGAAGATCTCTACCCTGGAATAGATGTTTGGTTTAAAAAAAAGGTTATCCCCGGTCTAGAAGAAAAGAACAGGGTTGCCTTTTTGGTTTACCATGACTCTCGTCCTATCGGATCAGCCGTTGTCCGCAAAGGAGACAACGCTAAACTTTGCAGTCTTCGCGTATTGCCTCAGGAACAAAAAAAGGGTCTCGGAGACCTTCTAATAGCTTTAGTCGCAAATGAGATCAGAAATATCGCAACACATTTTCATTTTACCGCCCCTTCCAAATTATGGTTTGAATTGGAACAGTTTTTTAAAAATTATGGATTTGTGAATAACGGATTTGCAGGTGTACAATACAGACTCTTTGATGAAGAATTAGCTTGTAGCGCGAATTTTGATAGTATTTGGCAAGGTGTGCTTAAAAAGCTTCCTTCAATAATCGAGAACTTCACTTTGAATGGTAACAAAGCACACTGCGATTTAGTGTTCAGCATTCGACCCACCTATGCTGAGAGAATAATTAACGGAAGCAAAAGAGTTGAAGTGAGAAGAAGATTTTCAAATAAATGGAAAGGGGCCACCGCCCTGCTTTACGCCTCTTCTCCTTCCAGGCACTTCGTTGGGGAGGCAACCATAGGCGAGGTTATAACCAAATCTCCTGAAGTAATTTGGTCAGAGTGGAAAGATGAAATCGGGTGCTCGTATCATGAATTCACTTCATATTGTAACGGAGCGTCCGAGGTGAGTGCCATCATATTCAAGGAAGTGAGGGCGTTTAAGTATCCTATCCCGCAAGTACAAATGGAACACTTAGTGCAACAAGAATTGAAAGCGCCTCAATCCTTCTTACAAGTCAAAAAGCAATCATTGTGGCCTACTGCATTATCCCTAAGTTGCCTCCTGCGTACCAACTTGGGAAATGATTCTACTGATACTCCTCATTTGTGATCGTAAGAAGCACATTCATCAAAGCATTAACACTTGTCTATCATCTTTTTCTGGTCAGGACTTAATAAGCATTTCCCAATAGATGAACATTACCAATCCTTACATTGCGCAGACCAGCGCTTTCTGCAGCGAGTTTACACTCCTCTGCATGTCTTTTTGATGTGGTGGGTAGATCGGTCATAAGGAATTGGGGATGAAAACCCAGAAGGGCATAGGGGGTATCTTTGTCTAAACTGGCAATGAAGTTTGCAATCCTTGACACCTCCTCCTGGTCAACGTATCCCGGAACGAGCAGGGTGCTGGCTATAAGAAAAGGAGGATCAGGACGTGTTTTGGCAATCTCCGACAGCATTTCAAAATTCTTCAAAGTCCTTTTGTTAGTTACGCCACACAGAGCGATATTCAGATTTTCATCGAAAGCCTTCAAATCGAATTTAATACACCCTCCTGAGTTTAACGATAAATCCGCCATCTTTTCTAAAAAATGAGGGTTCATTGCCCCGTTTGTCTCCCAGCAGATACGCAGTATTTCCCCTTTATTCTTATTCAACGCTATTTTAGATGCTTCAATAGCATGTTGAATCTGGGGGGTGGGATCTCCCCCAAAATAGCAGATGCAGAAGGTTTTCTCATCCACACAATCTGATAGCTGTTCTGCAGTTACCTTTCTTTTGGAATAAACATCTTTTCGGAAGTGCCAGTTCTGGCAGAAAAGACAATTAAATGAGCAAGCTTGATAAAATACAGCTAAGTTTTTGTACCCGTATTCTGGTCCGGGCGAATGTGAGAATTTTGGATAGCCGGACTTTGATCCTCCTGCACAGACCCAATCTGCCACGCAATTGGTGGGGAGATGATCGTAATACCAGCCCAGGTTCCCTTCATCTTTTCCTCCACCCCAAAGTTTTCCATTTGTGTTTTTTCTCAGTCCACAATATCCTCTTTCGCCTTCAGGAATCATACATTCGTTCACACACAAATTGCATTGAACTCCTTGCGGGTTCTTTGGTGGCTTTATGGGCAGATCAAATTCCATTCGGGATTTTGCATGAACCCTCTGAATATGACGAGAGACCTCATCAAAATCCTTACGGATACAATCCAGGCACACCTGCAACACCTTGGAGATAAGCTTGGATTCCTTTCCACAATTTAGGCACTCAGCCATTTGTCTTTTTAGCCTAATTTCCTTAAAAATGAATCACATTGGCGCAACAGCATCCGGCACTCGCCATTCTCGGCGAATCTTGTAACTCACTATAATTATTGGAATAATGGGGAAAAGACACCTAATTTCGTATAAATTTGCGAATGTTTAAATAAAAGAGACAAAACAAAGGGAGAACTTCTTTGATCTAAGGTTATGCCATTTCTTCATATGCGGTTATATTTGACATTTTCATTTTGATTGGTTTTTTTCGGCATAGGATTTGCAATAGAAAATTCTTGTGAAAACAGAGAAAAAAGATAGAGATGATTAACAAAAATTATATACTAAAATTCATAAAATACGGTGCCCCAATAATCCTCAAAAAAGGAGGGGACCATGGAATGGTTAACATATTTTATGATAATGCTCATCGCGTTCGCAACTTGTTTGGACTGCCCTGTCTTAACAAATTCTGAAGATTCTGATGGACCTGCGAACTCAATTGGTGCCGGTTCAGGGCGAAACGTTCCTTTCAATTCAGATCCTCCAGATATGATAAAGGAAAAGGATCCACCTGGCGGAGGAGCTGGTCCTGATTCCACCCATTGCCGGAAATGATGCTTCTATTTTTCAATCATCCTTTTGTAATCAGGTCCCTGGTAAATTACTTTTAGGTCTTTGCCATAAGGTAAAAAACAAAGAGAGACTAATTCAATCTAACAGTATGTCATTTCTTCACATGCCGCTCTACGGAACGCTTTCATTTTAGTTGTTTTTAGCACAATATGCTCACGAACAAAATTGAAAAAAAGTGAAGAAAAAGCTTGACAAAGTCTTGACAGAGTCGATTTATTATATAGTTAGATTATAAAAACAAAGCTTGTTAATGACCTCAAAAAAGGAGGAAAACATGAAACGGTTAGCATATGTTTTGATACTGCTTCTCGTGATAACTTACTTCGGCTGTCCGGTCTTGACGGGACTTTATGGTCCGGGTGGCACTGGTGGGGGCGATGGTCATAATCCAGCGCTAAGCACTTTTGTCAGTCTAGATAATCCCGATCATGAAAAGGGAAAGGATGAACCTGGGGGAGCAATTGGCGGTTGAACTTAGTGAAAACGGCGCTCCCAGATTTCAATCATCTTTGAGTAACCGGAATCGTAGCGAATTGCTTCTAGGTCTTCGCCATACTGCACGTGGATTTCGCCTGTAACTTTCCTAAGGCGTTCAAGTCCTTCTTTCTCTATTGATCTATCCAAAAGTTCAACTGCTTTCTTGACATATTGGTCTTTAGTATTCTTGTCTTTTTCCTGTTTGGCAAGTCTCGCATACAAAGCGGCAAGGTTAAACATCGCGGCAGCGGCAAATTCTCGGTCTCGCTTTATAACATTTTCGTAGAGTTCAATTGCTTTGAGGTAATAGCTGTCATCGTCGTATTTCTTGCCATAATCGACATAATAAATGGCGTGGTTGTAAATCGCTATGATCAAATCTGGAGCTTGATCCATGGCTTTTTGGTTCCACTGGATTGCCTGGTTAAGATCTCCAAGATAATAATAGCTAAGTCCTAAATTGTAAAGTAGATACTTATTATGTGAGTCTTTCGCTAAGCCTCTCTTAAACTCAACTACCGCATTTTGATACTGCTTGAGATTGTCCAAAAAAATGCGGCCCCTTATGATGTAAGCATTTACATAATCAGGACGCACAGATATTAATTTGTTAAGTTCTATTAGAGCATCCGTATAAACACCGTCTTTCCATAACATAACGGCCTGATCGTAGAGCTCTTTCAATTCGGGTGATAACGGGCGTATGTTAACCCCGACGTGATCTTCCGGAGGCGAGACCAAAGGGAGTACGATAAACTTGAATAGCAACGATAAGAGAAGTGGAATTACCATTGCCATCGGTAAAAACCACCAATTCCTCTTTATACCTATCATAATCTGCTCCTGCCTTGTTATCGTTTATGGTAGCAAAATCCCAAAAAGAAATGAGAGTCTATCACATACCCTCGCCTAAGAGAAAAAGGTGATTAATCTCCGGAGGATTCACGGCTGTCTGTGAACCGATCCTTCCATTTCTCGACCATCTTTGTATAGCTCGTATCTTTGCGGACTGGTTCTAAGTCTTCTCCGTACCGTCCAGGAACGTTACCTTTGACTTTGTTCAGGCGCTCGATTCCTTGTTGTAGTCCACGTTTTCTGTCTTTTGCAATGGATTCATTCAGAAGTCCAACCCCCTTAATGAGATCCTCGGCTTTGTCATGCTCACTGCCTTGTCGCAGCGAGTGGATCACATATAGAGTTGCAAGGTTGAAGCTTGCCTCCGCATTCAGGTATGAATCTCGGTCTCCGACTTTTTCAAAGCACTTAACGGCTTCCTGGTAGGAACTATCAGTATTGTATTTCTTCCAATAGTCAAGATTATATATCCCGTTCTGATATATGGCTATGAGCCACTTTTTATTTTGAGCCAAAGCCTTCCGATTGTACCCTATTGCTTTTTCAAGATTTCCAAGTTTATACCAGGCAAGTCCAGCGCAGTAAAGCAAATGTTGGTTATTTGGTTTCACATCTAAACCTTTCTTAAACTCCTCTAATGCTTCGCTATATTGCTCGTACTGTTCCAAGAAAATCTTTCCTCTATTTATGTAAACATTTACATCGTTAGGGTCTCTGGATACTAAAATATTAATTTTTCTAAAGCTCCTTCATAATCAAGTTCCACGATTCGGTCCAGCACTTCCCGGTAGAGCTCTTGTGGAGAAGATCTCCGCCCTTTCACTATTTCTGGTATCCACGGTGAGATTCCACCAATTATGGCGGCCATAAGGATAGTTACAACCCAGACTATTACTGGAATACCGTCTTTTCCGCCTTTGGCCGGTTTTGACATGTATACTTGCCTTATGTTAGCACATCAAAAGAAATTAGATCGTATCTTACCTCTTGTTTTATTCAAACCGCGATGCAAACATTATACTCAAAATACCTACTCATTATTTTTCTGTCAAGCGAAAAAGCATAGCTCTAATCTTCACCTAAGGAACTGTCCCGGGATCGGTATTTGACAGTAACGACATTTGTGCCCTTCTAGCTTGTTTTGTGAAATGTAGAATCCTTTTCTCTCTATCAAAAGCTTCTGGCAGTTGTGACAATAAGTGTTTTCAGCAGGATGACCCCAAACATTCCCCAGATAAACATATTTCAAGCCCACGTTCTGCCCGATCTCTCTTGCCTTTTCCAATGTTGAAACAGGAGTGGCTGGTATACCAGAAAGTTCTAAATGGGGAACAAACTGGGTTAGGTGCCAGGGAGTAAATTCTCCTAAATCCTTCTTTATCCAAGAGGCGATCCCTTTCAATTGAGTCTCGTCGTCATTATATCCGGGAATTATGTTGGTTATGATTTCCACCCACATGCCCCATTTTTGTTTTGCCCTTTTGGTCATCTCCAAAATTCCTTTAAAATCATCAACGTGGCACATCTTTTTATAAAACTCATCGGAGAATCCTTTTATATCCACTCTGAAAGCATCCAGATAAGGAGCGATCAAATCCAAAGCTTCCGGGGTAATAAAACCGTTGGTCACATAATTGGTCAAGAGACCATTTTCTTTGGCTAATTTTGCACTGTCTAAGGTATACTCAAACCAGATGGTAGGCTCATTGTAAGTCCACGAGATTCCCTTACAATTGTGTCTGTTGGCCATTTCGATTGAATCTTGTGGAGTGATATGCTCCACCTCATGTTTACCCAAATCCATCCTGGCGTGAGCGATGTCCCAGTTCTGACAGCCGGGGCATCGAAAGTTGCATCCTAAAGTTCCTAAAGACAGCCACAGGCTTCCCGGATAGAAATGAAAAAGCGGCTTTTTCTCGATGGGAGAAATCATAGAGCAGGAGACCTTAGAATAAATTAGTGAGTAGAGTTTTCCCTGCTTGTTTAATCTGGTATAGCAATATCCTAACTTCTCTGACTCGACCTTGCACCTTCGCTGGCAGATATTACATCTTACACTCCCATCAGGAAGCATATGGTAAAGCAGTGCTTCTTTTAGTTCACCAGAAATATCCGTAACCACGTGATTTCTCGTCAAAGTTGCCTCTGTTTTTGTTTTCAAATAAAAGCTGAAAAGACCGAAGGTCTTTTTGTTTAGTCTATTCCCCGAATAGCTAATATCTCCATATTTATCACTTATATAAACAACAATAATTATAAAAGATCTGACACAAAACTGCAAAGATTTTGTATTGAGATTTCAAAGATATTTTGGTTTCATTGTTATACCGGAATTCAATTTATGTTGAACCACTTTTTTTGTTTTTGAAGGTTGACTTTTGCACTGCCTTATGTTAATTTCCTGAAAGTTTGATCCTAAGGCTCAAAGGAGTGTTCAATGACCAAAAAATTCAAAGGAAAAGCTTGGGTGGTGGGTGATGACATTGATACCGATCAGATCTATCACGGACAATACCTCCCATTAACTGATCCCAAAGAGATGGCAAAACATGCTATGGAGTTTGTCCCGGGAATGGAGAATTTTGTCAAAGAGGTCAAGCCCGGGGATATTGTGGTTGCAGGAAAAAACTTCGCATGTGGTTCCTCGCGTGAACATGCGGTGGTCTGTCTGAAAGAGAATGGAGTAAGCTGTGTGTTGGCAGATTCTTTCGCGCGCATATTTTATCGGAATGCAGTCAACCTGGGCTTTCCCCTTCTGGAATGTCCGGGAATTTCTAAAATTGTAAATACCGGTGACGAGGTTGAATTGAATTTAGAAACCGGAAAGGTAACCAATCTCTCCTCCGGGAAAACGTTAAAAGGACAGCCACCTTCAGGTTTGGAGTCAGAGATTGCCGAGAAGGGCGGGCTTTTGAATTATTTAAAGGATCGACGGTGAGCACAGCGTCTTCTGGTTGTCTTCATTCGTGCAGCGTTGCCTCTTGTAGTTGCCCAATTCATTGGGCAAAAAACGCTCGATAAATCGAGCAACTACATCCCCTCACGTGTTTGCAGTTGCGTCGGGAACTCTACTCTTCCGCCTTCGGTGGAATCCTGGAGACTGACGCTTTAAAATGCGTCAGGTCCGCAGGATCCATAGGAACTAAGGTCCTGATACAGCACAAAAAGTGAAAAAATGTGGTTGACACTCAGGGCTGGGGAGTATAATATATCAAGTACCTTAGAGATTGATATGGCTGGATTTATGTGAATGTTTTTGTCGGCATTTAAAGAGTCTTATGCAGAAGAGACCCCCGAGTTGGGGGTCTTATGTGGAACAAGATAATCCATAGTTAGGCTTAAATATAAGGAAGGATGATGAACAATGAGTGACCTGCTTGATTTCCGTGAAATTGCTGCTGAATGCAATGTTTCCTATGACACTGTAAGGCGAACCATCCGGAAAATGGGCAAGGAACTCGGCATTGAAGTAAAGCGTAGGAGAAACAAGAAGGGCACTCTTTCCAATTGCTTGACTATCAATAATGCAAACAAACTCATGTCCTACTTCGAGTCAAGAAAGTCGGACACGCATTTTGAAGAGGAGGAGACCGCACTTCAGCGGTTTGGATATTTCTATATTGTTCAACTTGTTCCAGAAGCAATACCTAACCGTATCAAGCTTGGTTACACTGATGATTTGAAACAACGTCTGCGCGAACACCAAACATCTGCACCAACTGCAAAGATTTTGTCGCATTGGCCATGCAAACGCTACTGGGAAAAGCTGCTATTGACAGTATCACGAGAGAGAACTGTAAACTTGTTCTTAACGAGGTTTATGAAGGTGATATCGACCAGTTTCTCAAACGAGCTAACGATTTTTTTGCATTGATGCCAGAGGGTTCAAGCCATCCATTGTTGTCGGATCACTCGCCACTTAAGAGGACAAAGAAGAAAGCCTAACCTTTGGGTTGAGAGGGACTGGCTAAACTCGCTGCGCTTCATAGCCGTAAGTGATCCGAGACGTTAGGTGGACAAATAGAGGACTACAAGAATGTCAGAAAATGGAAAGAATAATCATGGTTTATATGGTGAAGGAATGAAAGACTCACAAAAGACGCATAGCGAAGATGGAGTTGATCTTACACTAATTCGTTGGATGCTTTCATTGACACCGGAAGAGAGGTTAATAACATTACAAAACAACGTATGGTCTCTTATGAGGTTAAGAAATGGCGCAATCAAAACCTGATTTTCTTTATATCCTCCGTACATTATCCGGGTTACCGGCAAATCGTTAGGTGTAAAAAATGTAAATAGAAGAATGGGTCATAAATGATTTTTTATGAAGAGATATTCCGGGCTCTCGTTGATAACGGACGCCCCGTCCGTTACCATGATATTTTCGTCACGGACGAGGCGTCCGTGACGAACAAAAGGCGGAATCCCGGTGACCGAAGTTTCATAACGTGTCACAGTTGGGGGTCATGACACAACACAAAAAGTTAAAATAATTCTTGACATTCAAAGCAAATGGGGAATAATATGTCTATCACCTTATTCTGTCGCACCTTTAGATCTCTGGCTTAATCGAAGTCGGGTGGGTGAACCGCAAGATGATAAAAATCCCAGGGGAAAAGGCTTTGAGGACCACGCCAAGGCGTTATAAGTATGGGGAAATTTGGAGTCTTATACGGAATGAAATGATCCCCGGTAAGCTGGCTATTTAAACGTCCTTTGGGTAAATGACCAGCTACTACTGCTGGACATTTCAAACCGTATACATTTAAGCAATATCATTAGTCGGAAAACCATTAATATGAATTCTTAAAACAAAGGAGGTTTCAGATGGAGAAGAAAAAAAAGACCTTGACCAACAACTTCGGGTCACCGGTCTACGATGACCAGAACAGCATCACCGCCGGCATTCCGGGACCTGTTCTGATGCAGGACGTTCACCTGCTGGAGAAGTTGGCTCATTTCGACCGCGAGCGCATTCCGGAGCGCGTGGTTCATGCCAAAGGGGCGGGAGCTTATGGATATTTTGAGGTCACCCACGACGTTACCAAATACACCAGAGCCAAGCTCCTCTCCGAAGTGGGCAAGCGTACTGAAATGTTTGCGCGCTTTTCAACCGTGGGCGGTGAAAGAGGCTCGGCAGATGCCGAGCGTGATCCCCGGGGCTTCGCGCTGAAGTTTTACACCGAAGAGGGGAACTACGACATGGTGGGGAACAACACTCCCGTCTTCTTCATTCGCGATCCTCTGAAGTTTCCGGACTTCATCCATACCCAAAAGCGGAACCCGGGCACCAACCTAAAAGATGCCGACATGTTCTGGGATTTTCTTTCTCTGACTCCCGAATCGATTCACCAGGTTACCGTTCTTTTCTCCGACCGGGGCACGCCCAAAACCTACCGCTACATGAACGGATACAGCAGTCACACCTACATGTGGTATAACAAAAAGAACGAGGACGTCTGGGTGCAGTATCACTTCAAAACGGAGCAGGGCATTCAGAATCTCACCCGGGAAGAGGCTGATCGAATGAAAAGCGTGGATCCCGACCACGCCACCCGTGACCTATACAAAGCTATAGCTGCAGGCGATTACCCCTCTTGGAGATTGGAGATGCAGATCATGACGCCGGAGCAGGCTAAGGACTACCGATTCGATCCCTTTGATATCACCAAAGTCTGGCCTCATGCCGACTTCCCGCCCATCACCATAGGGCGAATGGTCTTAAACCGTAATCCGGAAAACTATTTCGCCGAGGTGGAACAGGCCGCTTTTTCGCCCGGCAACTTCGTGCCCGGAATAGGCCCCTCGCCCGACAAGATGCTTCAGGGACGTCTCTTTAGCTATCACGATACCCACCGGCACCGGCTCGGGCCAAATTACCATTTGCTGCCGGTAAACGCACCCAAGGCTTGCCCCATGCTCAACTATCAGCGGGATGGGTTCATGCGTTTTGATGCAAACGGCGGTGGAGCTCCCAATTATTACCCTAACAGCTTTGGCGGTCCAGCACCCGATCCCAAAGCGACCGAACCCCCGTTTGAGATAAAGGGGATGGCTATGCGCCAGCCCTACACCCACCCCAATGACGATTTCGTGCAGGCCGGGACTCTGTACCGGAAGGTTATGACGGATCAGGATCGCAGTCATCTGATCGGCAACATCGTCAGCCATCTGGGCAATGCACAGAAGCGTATTCAGCTTCGCCAGACAGCTATCTTTTACAAGGCTGACCCGGATTATGGCCGTCGGGTGGCAGAGGGGCTCAAGCTGAACGTAAAGGAAATCGAGAAACTGGCTAACATGTCGCAGGAAGAGCGGGCGAAGGCTACGCAGGAATGAGCCAAATTAGAAACGTAGTTTTCGTGTACTGTCGGGTCTTGCCCGCCTCGGCGGGTGTGACCCGACAGCCGAGCAATCAGGTGTCAGGTCACACTCGTGGCAAGCCATAAGCAAGACCTGGCGCAACGCTGAAAGGTGTCATTCTGAGGCGTTAGCCGAAGAATCTGAAATCCGTGACATATCGGATTCATTAGATTCTTCACTTCGTTCAGAATGACATGAAGGACGTCACCTCGTCCCGCCAGAGGCGGGACGGCTACCTGCCCTTCTACCCTGATCCCGCCAGAGCGCGTAGCCGAGGCTTCATGCCTCGACCGGCAAGCCGTGAAGGCTTGCCTACGCGTCCTTTCCAGCGCAGGCTGAAATTCGTCCTGAAGAACTCAGTCCGAAGGAAGCCTGCGGCTACCCGCCCCTCTCTTTTTCCGACTTCTCTTCTCCAAAATCTCAGGGAATGTCCGGTAAGTATAATATTGACAAATCTCATGACTTATTATATCCTGGCAAATGTTGATTTGTCAGAATATCTTTGAAAGGGACCCAATTGTCTGTGAACATCAAGAAGTAGTTACCCAATTCATTGGGCGTAAAACTCCGCTCGATCACCGCCAAGGCGGGATTTTCAATAAATCGAGCAACTACGTCTCATTGCCGTGGAAGTAAAAGTGGGCGTCAGCATAAAGAAAAAAGACATAGTCGAATTGGAGATATCGGATTTAGCTTACGGTGGAACCAGCGTGGCTAAGGTGGATGGATATGTGGTGCTGGTCTATGGCGGGATACCGGGCGACGTGGTCAAAGCCGAGATCACCAAGAAAAAAACAAACTATGCCGAAGCTAAGGTTCTTCAGATCATGAAGGAATCTACTCTGAGAACAAAACCAAGGTGTTCCCACTTTGGCTTCTGTGGCGGGTGCACCTGGCAGAATCTAAAGTACGAGGAGCAACTCAAATTCAAAACCAGACAAGTAAAAGAGAGCTTGAAACACATCGGAGGTTTTGATGATCCCCCGGTTCAGGATGCTTTGGGCTCTGAGCACGTCTTCTACTATCGAAACAAGATGGAATACGCCTTCTCGCCTCATCCAAACAAGAAGCTTGTGCTAGGATTGCATCCCCGAAGAAGATTCGATATAGTTTTCGATCTGAAAGAGTGTTTTCTGCAGTCTGAGATCGCCAACAAGATCGTGGATTTTGTTCGCAAATTTGCCAAAGAGAAGAACCTGTCCGCTTATGATCACAGGAATCGATCGGGCTTGTTAAGATTTTTGGTGATAAAAGAGGGTAAGAACACCGATATGACCATGGTGAATCTGGTCACCTACAAAGGAAGGTTCCCGCCTGCGAAAGATTTCTGCAACACCATTTTTTCAAACTTCCCCTCGGTCAAAAGCATAGTGAGAAACATAAATTCGAAGGTATCTCAAATCGCCGTGGGAGAGGAGGAGGAACACTTAGGCGGAGAGAGAACCATCACCGAGAGACTGGGAAAGTTCATATTTGAGATCTCCAGCAATTCTTTCTTTCAGACCAATCCCAGGCAGGCAGAAAAACTATATCAGATTGTGCTGAACTCGGCAGACTTGCAAGGAGATGAAGAGGTTCTGGATTTATATTGTGGAAACGGGACTATTTCCTTATTCTTATCCTCTGCAGCAAGAAAGGTAGTAGGTGTGGAGACGGTAGAGGAGGCGGTGCAAAATGCCAGAAGAAATGCAGAACTTAATAACGTAAACAATTGCCAGTTCATCCGTGGAGAGACAAAAAAGGTACTTAAGGATTTTGAACAGGACAAAAAAATTCCCCATCTGGTGGTGATCGATCCACCCAGAGCTGGTCTGCATCCTCGTGCGATCCGCTCACTTCTGAATATGAAGCCCCCCAAGATCGTATATGTTTCCTGTAACCCCACCACTTTGGCAAGAGACTTGAAAATGTTCTGTGAAAAAGATTATAAATTGGAGAACGTTCAGCCGGTGGATATGTTCCCCCACACCTATCATATTGAGAGCGTGGCAAAGTTAGTGAAAATTTAATCTGCGAAAATCTCATCTTTCATAGAAACAAACCAGGAGAACAAAATGGAATTTAGATATGATCCCATACAATTCATTTTCGAAAAAGGCGACACTTTCACCAGGCTTTGTGTCCTGGAGATGGTCGATCTGTGGGATACCCCAACCGGAAAAGATCTGCTTTTGGATTTGTTGAAGACCCAGAAAAAGGATGGTGGTTTTCCCAGCAAGATCGATTCAAACTTCAGCGGGGTAAAGGAGACAGAAAGAATCGCTCATCTTTTGCTGAAGTGTGGAATGCCAAAAGATGGACTCACGCTGGCAAGCTGTATGAAGTTCCTTTTAAAGAATCAAACCGAAGATGGTGGATTTCGGGAGAGTCCGAAACTTAACATACCCCCAGAGGTAATCGAACTCTCCAATCAGAAAGGTGTAACCTGGCTGACCGCAGACATGGTGGATCTTTTTCGACAAATAGGGCAGGAAAATACCAAAGCTTGCCAGAAAGCAATTAACTGGCTACGAAAAATGGAGATTCCTGAAGGAGGATGGGGGTTATTTGAGGAGGATGAAGAAATTGATCCCGACTCAAGTGCCCAGATTACTTTTTTGATGAAAGACTTACTTGGTGAGGAGGACACTCTATGTAAGCGAGGTATCGCTCTGTTTAAAAAGCATCTTGATCAAGTGGCACAGGATGCTCAAGCAGGCTTCTGGGACAGAAAAGGAGAAAAGGAGGAAAACGAAGTTTATCATTTGACTCATCTTTTAGGACAATCCATATTTTCCGGAAAAAGGGTGGCGGATGCAGGATATAATTTCAAAGACAAAAGGGTGAAAAAGATCCTCGAGGCGATAATCGCAATACAAAGAGAAGATGGTGGCTTCAGGCCTTACTGGTCGGAGAAAAGCGATCCTTTGTACACCGGGATCGTTTTGAAGATCTTCTTCTGGGTAGGGGCAATGGGAAAAAAGAAGATCAAATCTATGATTGAGAAAGTTGTTTTCGAGTAGTAGTAGGGGCAATTCATGAATTGCCCCTACAAGCTCTTGAGAGGAAGAAAGCCCAAACTTTGGGCGATGGCAGAGCATCGCCCCTACGGTAAGGAGGACAACAAAAAATACCACCCGAAGGTGGCATTGAGAAAGGCAATTTAAAATTTATGCAGAAGTGGATATTTTTATCTTATGCTGTTTGATTTTGAATCTTAAAGAGGATTCCGGAATGTGCAAAGTCGCCGCCGCAGCCTTTTTCACCCAATTGTTCTCAGCCAATGCCTTCAGGATGAACTGTCTTTCCCAGGCCGCCACTCTCTCATACAGGGAGAGGTCTTTGAAGTTTTGATCTTCTTTTATTCCAAACTTTTCAGCGAGTATATCTGCCGCCACCACCGACTCGCCATCTTTTATTGCTACCAACCTTTTTACTTCATTCTCCAGCTCTCTTATATTTCCCGGCCAGTCGTAGTTGGTCAGAAGCTCCATGATCGCCGGAGAAGGTTGGGGGAGTTTGACCTCTCCGTTGGCGGCGTGAATCTTTATGAAGTGACTTATCAAAAGAGGAACATCCTCCTTGCGCTCTCTTAAAGGTGGTAACTTGACATGTATGGTATTTAAGCGAAAGAACAGATCCTTGCGGAAAAGCCCTTTCTCAATTTGTTCTTTTAGGTTGAGGCTGGTGGCGGAGATGACCCGGATATCGATCTTTCTGGGTTTGGTCTCTCCCAGCCGAGTGATCTCCTTTTCCTCCAGAACCCTGAGAAGCTTTATTTGCGTGGCGGGATTGATCTCAGCTATCTCGTCCAAATACAAGGTTCCTCCGTCCGCCTCTTCTATAAGTCCCTTCTTATCCTGCGAAGCCCCGGTATAGGCACCCTTCTTGTGACCGAAAAGCTCATTTTCCAAGAGAGTCTCGGGGAATGCGGCACAGTTTACCACCACCAAATTCTTACCCTTTCGATTGCTGTTATAATGAATAGCTTTGGCAACCTGGTCCTTCCCGGTTCCAGTTTCTCCCTCCAGAAGTATGGAGAGGTTGGTATCCTTCACCTGGGAGAGCTTCCATAATATCTCCAGCATCTCACTGTTTCGGGTGATGATATTAGAGAATGCGCTTTTTTCTTTTAACTGTTCCTTTAATCTTAAGTTCTCCTCCCCTAATTTTTTGTTTTCCATCTCCGCCAACCTCAGGGCGATTATGTCTGCAAAAGCCACCGTTAGGTTAAGATCATCCTTTCGAAATGGTTTGGTGATGGGGCTATTTTTCTCTCGGTCCAGATATAAAACGCCCTTAACCTCTTTACCCATCTTCAACGGGACGAGAACTGAACAAAAGATTTCGCTTTTGTTTTTAGAAAAAAGATTAAATTTGCCTGAGGTGGAATAGACTGGTTTGCTTAAGGAGGAAAGTTCTCCGTTTAGATGGTATAAGGTGGAGTGAATCTGCTTTAGCTCCTCCGATGAGAGATTGAAGCCAAAGATGGGAGAAGATTGGCCTTCACCATTCTTCAGGAGAATAAAGCCCCGATCTGCTTTAAGTTTCTTTGCCACAAGCATCAGGTTTTGACTGATCTCCTCCTCTCCCTCGGATCTTATTTGAGTCTCATTTGAGTCAACTGACAAACGACCTGTGGACTGATTTGCCGAAGGTATTTCTGAGGTCTCTCTGGATTCAACGTCAGAGAGGAAACGTCTAAAGATATTGTATTGGTTATCAAAGGAGACACTTTTATCTGCCACCACCTTTTCCACCTTGGAACGGAACTTCGAAATCTCAAACAGCTTTTCTTCTTCAACCCGCGATTTCTCTGCTTTAGATTCCCCTAACAGAGCCTCAGCTTCATTCAGACAATCGATACTATTGTCGTAATCCTGAATTTCAAAGTGCGCCTGTGCTTCACCAAATAGGGTTAACCCCACATAAAAGGCAAATCCAGGTGACTTCTCGGAGAAAAGCTCGCCAAAAAGATTCTTCGCCTTCTTTAAATACTCCAAAGTCTCTTTGGGATCAAATACTGTTTCCTCCCCAGCACAAAGATAAGTCCGGGCTAATTCAAATTCGCATCCGATCCTCTCCAGGCAAATCATGCTTAACTTGAAGTTCTCTTTAGCCAGCTTTTCGTTATTCCTCTTTGCATAGATTTGCCCCAGGATTCGATAAACGATCCCCTCCTCTACTTTCTCATTTAAATTACTGGAAAGCTCCAGGGATTTCAGGCATGAACTTTCTGCTAAGTTCAGTTTTTGAGTGGCAAGTTGAAGCTGTGCCAGAATGCGGTAAGATTGACAGGCCAGACTGCTTTGGGGAGCAATGGTTTCACCTATTTCGATGGCTTGAGTGACGCTCCGATGGGATTCATCATATTCCTTCTGCTCAAAAGCTAATTCACCACAATATTCATGGTAAATAGCCAACTCCCTTTTCAGATCCTTCTTTTGGATGATATGGAGTGCTTTTTCATAAAACCCCTCTGCCTCTTTGAACCTCCTCTGCTGGCAACTTGCATAACCCAGCGAGAGAAGATTTCTGCAGATGCTGATTTCATTATTCAAAAGCTCATTCTGTCTGATGCTATCATGCAAATGTTTGGAGGCTTTGCTCCACTTTCCCATAAGCAGGTAGATTCTGCCCAGGTTGCCGGAGAGGCGGGCAATCATAGGGTGCCCTTCCTTGACCATCTTAGCGTGTTCGGTGGCTTGATTTAAACATTCGATGGAACGATCAAACTCGGCTTGGATGAAGAATATCTGAGCCAGCTTGTTATAAGCCTCTGCTATTCCTTTTTCATCTTCCACCCGACGGAAAGAAGCTACCGCATCTTGTATTTCGATTTCAGCTCGTCTCAATTCGCCGGTGGAAATAAAGATATAGCCCAAAAGCAGTTGTACCTGAGCGATTCTTTTGTTCTTTAAAGTATGCTTTAAAAGCTGGTAAGCTTGCTGAGCCTTTTTCAAAGCCTCGCCATAGCGGACTTGCCCATACAGAATCAGTCCCTCCAGATAATACAACTCTCCTGAGTAAGCGGAGGAGCTGTCATTCCCTTTCTTCAGCTTCTCCAACTCCGCCTGGGCGGACACAAAATCTCTTTTAACCGCCAGAGATTCTATTAGAACAATCCTTTTCCCCGGACTCTCCATTTTAAATCTTTCCTGAACGATCCTGCTTATTTGATAAAAATGAAAAGATGACCACGATTCTTCTGTGCGGGTCCAAAAACCTTTCCTTTTTCCAAACCGCCATCCTGTCCTGCAGACCCCATGTGGAAGTGGAATATGATACCGGAACCGAAACCAGATCCAAAAGGAAACGTCAAGAAATCATCCGTTCCAGTGGAATCTGAAGGAGTTGAATTCCAGTCGGTATTGAAAAAGTCATCCCACGGGTGCTCACCATCCTCAGGCTCAGGCTCAACCGCATCACCTACAAAAACAAAGTTGAAAGTAACCAGAAAACAGAGGATGACCAAAAAGAACAGGATTCGCTTCAGCAAGGAAGATCTGTGGCCTCCGGAAACTTTCGAGCTAAGCCACATCATGCCTGAATCGCCTCCTTGAGTGATAAAAAGGGAACGTTATCTTTTTTCCTTTTGATAGAGAGAAGAAATTTACCTCACCAGGTTTTTAGTTTTCTAAAGAACGCCGAAAACAGCTACATTAGCAATCCCAACTCAACCCTTTACCCCAATCTCAATTTAATCCATAATCCCGTTTTGTCAAGTTATTTTTGTCTAATCTCTGAAAAAAGTTGACCATGTCGACCTTTGTTTTTTTTAAGAAGAACTTTCATAGTCAATTATGTGCATGGATTCATACAAATCTATGCCATTTGCCTGTTTTTCTTTCTTTTTTACCCTCCTCTTTTAAATACGTATGTAATCATCCCAATCTTTATATTTGCCACGAACTTGCCCCGAGGCTGGAGCCAACTCCGGAACCGTGGAGGGTCCCATCAAATTTTAGGATTGACAAATTGAGAAAACAGGTTATTTTTATAATACAATGTAAGGTCTCTTGCTCCAAGAGCAACAGAGTTCTTTGGCAAGGGGCTGATAGGTGTATCCAAACTGAGTGAAAGCAGAAATGTGTATATGATCCTTCGATAACAACTTATGCAGACTAAGCTTGTCGAGTCACCTGAGAACCTGTGATTTTGTTACATCGTCTAAGATAGAGGAGTTCAAAATGAGAGAAAAACTCGTGTTTGTGATCCTTTTGGCTTTGCTTTTGTTTCCTCATAGCGCAGGGTTAGCCCTTGGGGATGATCCAGGAAATCCAGATACCTGTCAGGTGGAATGTCTGAACGTCACCTTACTGGAACAACAGGTGGTGGTTGGGGTGAGCGTTTATAATGATGAGGATTTGGGAGGAGTGGCAATCCCCCTGGTATTTGGCTACTCGCCGTCGGATGTGGTTTGCGATTCGGTTAGCTTCGTGGGAACCAGAGTAGAGGATGCTGAGTATCGGGGAGCAAGCGTAGATACTGCCAACTACAAATTGGTTTTTTATGCAGTTTACATCGACTCCGACTTAACCTCCGGAGATGGAGTCGTAGCCAATCTTTATTTCACTACAGGACCCGATTGGGATTCAACTTTATGCGTGCAGATTGACACCACCTTCTATCCACCCACCACAATTTTAGAATTCACTCCTCGTGCCAGCGGTCAGGCACTCCATCCGAAATTTAAAAAGGGCTGTCTGGGATCAGGATACCCTCCTGTGCCTGAACTTATTAGTCCTTCAAATCAAGCTAATATATGCTCGCCGGACACTTTTGATTTTGTCTGGTCGAAATCCGGGGAAGATCTCTTATACACGCTTCAATATGCTCAGGATTCCAACTTTACCGTTGGAGTGGTGACCACAAGTGATCTGACGGATACCACCTTTATCGTTTCGCTTCCCCGGCAAACCTACTTTTGGCACGTGAAGACAACTAACCTGTGTGGTAAGGATAGCCCTTATCAGGATCAGGCATTCAGTTTCTATGTTTTCAAAAGCGGTGACGCAACCAATGACGGAGTGGTGGATTTGGCAGATGTGATTCATATCATAAACTATCTTTATAAGGAAGGTGCGGAGCCGGATCCACCAGAAAGCGGAGACGTATTCTTTGATGGAATAATTGATCTCACCGACTTACTCTTTCTGATCAACTATCTTTACAAAGGTGGACCACCGCCCTATTGTCCTTGAACTGTATCACTCTGATTCTACACTTCCACCGATTGCTCAAATGCTTCTACTTTTGGTGCTCCTATTTTAAGTTATGGTCATTCATAGTATTAAACCGGACTGTGACATTCAATTAAATCAAATTTTCAGTATAATAGGATTCTATCTCGACAATCAAGATACAATCCCGAACACCCCTGAAGAAAAGGCTTTGGATTGGTAGCCGCCCATATGGGCGCAGAAGATGCGCCCCGCCAGAGGCGGGGCGGCTACCAAATCGAATCGCAATCTGAGCATTTGACGATAACGTGGAGTGTCTGCCTTTAGGCAGATGGGTTTTGTAGGTCAACCATCCCGAAGGGTGGTTGACAACTCTTTTTGTCAAGCAGTCCTTCGGACATGCATGACCTACAAGACTCTGGAGTGTCTGCCTTCAGGCAGACCGGTCAAGCTAAAGTCGGAGATCCCGCCTAGGCGGGGCTTGACACTCCAAAAAAACAGAGTGGAAAGAATTATTCCCACTCGATGGTAGCGGGAGGCTTGGAGGAGATGTCGTATACCACCCGATTGACCCCCTTCACCTGATTTATAATCTGATTGGAAATTTTCTCTAAGATCTCATCCGGAAGTCTTGCCCAGTCGGCGGTCATGCCATCCACAGAGGTGACTGCCCTCAATGAGATCACATTTTCATAAGTCCTCTCATCTCCCATCACCCCCACGCTTTGAACCGGCAGAAGCACACAGAAAGCCTGCCAAATTTTATCATACAAATCCGCCTGCTTAAGCTGGGCGATATAGATATCATCGGCTTCTCTTAAAACCAGAAGCCTCTCTTTTGTAACCTCTCCTAAGATTCTCACCGCTAAACCGGGTCCAGGAAAAGGATGCCGACCAATTATGCTTTCCGGCAGGTTCAATTTTCTTCCTAATTCTCTTACCTCATCTTTAAACAGTTCCCTTAAAGGTTCAATCAGCTTTAAGTTCATCTGCGCCGGCAAACCACCTACATTATGATGCGACTTTATGGTGGCGGAAGGTCCTTTAAAGGAGGTGCTTTCAATTACGTCCGGATACAGAGTTCCCTGAGCTAAAAACTCAACCTCTTTGATCTTTCTTGCTTCCTCCTCGAATATCTGAATGAACATCCTCCCGATGATCTTTCTTTTCTCTTCCGGATCGATCACCCCTTTAAGCTGGCTTAAAAATCTTTCGGAAGCATCCACCAGCTTCAGGTTCAAATCGTAATTTTTAAAGGCGGAGACAACCTCTTGTGTTTCATTTTTTCTGAGCAGGCCATTATCCACCAGGATGCAATGAAGCTGTTTGCCCACAGCTTTATTTACCAGAATGGCACATACAGATGAATCCACACCACCGGAAAGTCCCAAGATCATTTTGCCATCTTTGACCTGCTCTTTTATGCTGGAAACGGTTGAATCAATGAACGACTCGGTGGTCCAGTTTCCTTCACATTGACAAATTTGGAATAGGAAATTCTGAATGATCCGGTTGCCCTCTTCTGTGTGAGCCACCTCCGGATGAAACTGCAGTCCAAACATCTTCTTCTGTTTATTTCCTATTGCGGCGAAGGGAATGTTCTCAGTATGAGCCAGAACCTCAAATTGGGGAGGCAATCTGGAAAGATGGTCTCCATGGCTCATCCAGATCACGGTGTTATCCCTAACTCCGGAAAGTAAATTTTCTTTTTCGTCGATGTGAATGATGGCTTTGCCATATTCCCTTTCTTTTGATCTCTCTACCTCTCCGCCAAAAAGCTTTCCGATAAGCTGTAAGCCATAGCAGATTCCCAGAACCGGAACGCCCAACTCAAAAACTTCGCTTGTGCAAATGGGGGCATCCTGGTCGAAAACGCTTGAGGGACCTCCGGATAGAACTATCCCTTTTAAGTTTTTCTCCTTATAGCTTTCCGGACTCTGGTTGAATGGAACTATTTCGCAAAAGACCTTATTCTCCCGGATGCGTCGGGCAATCAATTGGGTGTATTGCGACCCGAAGTCCAGTATAATTATGGTCTCTTGGTGGTTCATGCTTTTTATTCTTTCTCTGATTGTAATACTGTATCCTTTAGCCAGTTTTTATCATCTTTGTCCGGATAATCTATATTATAATGAAGCCCCCGACTCTCTTTTCTTTTTAGAGCACATTCAATGATCAGCTTTGCGACGGTGGTGATGTTTCTCAACTCGATCACATCATAGGTCACCGGATTAATCTTATAGAACTCGGTAATCTCATCCAGAAGGATGCTGATTCTTCTTCTTGCTTGCTCCAGCCGACGATTGGAGCGAACTATTCCCACATAATCCCACATAAATTTTTGTATCCAGTCTCGATTATGAGAGATGATCACCCATTCCTGCTGATCAAACACCCCCTCCAGACTCCAGGAAGGGATGGGAGGAAAGGAAAAATCTTTCATGGATGAAAGCGCACTTCTTGCACTTGCAGCGGAGAAGTGCGCAAAAGCAACCGCCTCCAAAAGAGAGTTGGATGCCAATCTGTTCGCTCCGTGCATTCCAGTGCAAGCCACCTCACCACAGGCATAAAGATTCTCTATTCCGGTCCCTCCTTCCAAATCTGTGACCACTCCACCACAGATATAATGAGCGGCAGGGACCACCGGAATCCAGTCTTTGGTTATGTCCAGACCCAAGGAGAGGCATTTCCCGTAGATGTTGGGGAATCTCAGTTTAATGAACTTCTGATCCAGATGGGTGATGTCCAAGTAAACGCAAGACTCTCCCCGCTTTTTTAGCTCATGGTCTATGGCTCGCGCCACCACATCCCGGGGAGCAAGTTCCCTTCGGGGATGATATTTCTCCATAAAGCTTTCACCGGATTTCAGTCGCAAGATACCTCCCTCTCCTCTCACTGCCTCTGAGATCAAGAAGGAGTCACCTTTGTCATGATAAAGTGCGGTAGGATGAAATTGGATGAATTCCAAATTTGCCACCTCTGCTCCCGCCCGATAAGCCATGGCTAATCCGTCGCCGGTGGCGATGGAGGGATTGGTGGTGTGTATGTAGACTCTGCCCGCTCCACCGGTTGCCAGCAAGGTGATTTTGGACAGACAGGTGAGGACTTGCTTTTTTTCTTTGTCCAGAACGTAAGCGCCCCAGCACTTGGTTTTTTCCTCCGGCTTTCGACGGTAACCTTTGAGATGATGCTGGGTGATCAGGTCGAGGGCGATGTGATCTTCTAAGATCTTAACATTCTTCTTGGCTTTTACCGCGCTCAGAAGCGAGTTTTCCACCTCTCTGCCGGTGAGATCGGCGGCATGCACCACCCGGTTCTTGGAATGTCCCCCCTCCAACCCCATATCGAATTCACCTTCTTTTCCTCTCTTTCTGGTAAACCGCACCCCTATCTGGATCAGTTCCTCAATGCATCCAGGACCTGTCTCCACCACCCTTCTTACCACCTCAGGATTACATAGCCCATCCCCTGCCTTTAAAGTATCTTCAACATGGAGCTCGAACGAATCATCCTTTGCCATAACTGAGGCGATGCCTCCCTGGGCATAATTGGTGTTGGATTCAGAGTCCTCCTTTTTGGTGACGATGACCACATCCCCTAACTCAGAAGCTTTAAGGGCAAAGGAGAGTCCTCCAATGCCTGATCCGATCACCAAAAAATCGGTTTTTATCTCCATCTATTCTTTTCCCCTAACTTTCTTTAAGAGGACTTCTTCTCCTCTGGTTATCTTTAAATCTATTTTTAACACATAGAAGGGGATATCCAATCCCGCCTGCGACGGGATCTCCGACTGGTTTATCAAAGGTATACGCACCGAATCTTTCTCTGTGGTGATAATAAAATCGGCGCCTATGTTTTTTGCTTCCTGCATTAGATCCAAAATATCCTTTTTTCGATAGGGGTAGTGATCCAAAAATATTTGATGTTTTAAAATCTGTATCTTCAGTTGCTTCAGACTATTTTCAAATGATAAAGGATTCCCGATGCCGGAGAAAGCTAAAGCCTTTTTGTCCTCCACCTCCTTGGAGTTGACTTCCGAATCATTGAATAGTTTTTCTATGGAGCGAATCTGATAAACGGACTTTACTATTGGAGCTTGGGGATTATATTTTTTTAATATTTGGATTAACTCATCTATATTGAAAGCTTGATCTGTTTTGGTCAAAACAAAAATATCCGCCCTCCTCAAAGAAGCCAAAGGTTCTCTCAATATGCCTGCCGGAAGTAGTCTTCCGTTTCCAAAAGGATTGACCGAATCGATCACCACGATGTCTAAGTTCCGGAAAAGTTTTAAATGTTGAAACCCATCGTCTAAAATCAAAAACTCGGTGCCATGTTTTTGAATGGCATAATCTCCCGAAACATTTCTATGTTTGCTTATTATAATAGGAACATCAAAAAGTCGCCTTGCCAGAAGATAGGGCTCATCTCCCACCTCTTCCCAGTTAACCTGGTGGCATATTTCTTGTGTCAACTCCACCATCTCTTTTTTCTTCCGCTTATATCCTCTGGAGAGTATCGCCACTTTTTTATTCTGCTCTTTGAGCTTTTCTGCCAGATAGATGACCAGAGGAGTTTTTCCGGTCCCACCCAGAGTGATGTTTCCCACGCTGATCACTTTTGCTTCAAGCTTTTTCTGTTTGAATACTCCATATCGATAAAAAAGGAATCTAATGCCGCAGATTAATCTATATAGCAATGAAAAGAAAAAAAGAACCCAGCACGTCGGTGCATAGAGTGTCCACCGTTGGCTGTCCGCCGTCCGCGAAGGTTGAATGGCTGTTTGCTGACAGCTGTTAGCTGAGAGCTGATTACATTTTTCAAGAAGGGAGAAGATCAAATCTGTTGTTCTTTGAGCGACTCCGGTCTTCTTCTGGATGGCTTGCTTTGCTTTCTGTCCCAGCTTTCTTCTATTCTCATCATCTGAAAGCAGGTTGGATAAGTTGAAGTAGAGTTCCTCTTCATCCTTGACTTTTATGCCACCTCCGGATTGGATCAAAATCTTGGCTTCCTCTTTGAAATGCTCCACATAAGGTCCGAAAAGGACCGGGACTCCATAAATTGCTGGTTCCAAGAGATTGTGCCCTCCCACCGGCACCAGGCTCCCTCCCACAAAAGCCACGTCGGCTAAAGAGTAGATTTTAGACAGCTCACCCATGGTGTCCAGAAGGATCACGTTTTCATCCTCCAGAGGAGTTTTACCCTGGGGACGAGTCCTCGGAACAAATCCATCCAGTTGACTTTTTCTGATGAAGACAGTCTGCGAATCAGAAAGCATCCTCTCCACATGCTTCAATCGGTCAAGATGCCTGGGCGCAAGAATAAGAACGAGGTTTTTATGTTTTTGTTGCAGCCTTTTGAAGACTCCGATCAAAATCCTTTCCTCTTCATCCCTTGTGCTTCCGCCGATGATAACCTTAAAATGATCGGGAATATGCAACTTTTTTTTCAGCCCGTCTATATCTTTTGTTTGGCTAGCGTAGATTAGGCGATCGAATTTAAGATTGCCGGTTACTTTTATTTTATCCGGCCTTACCCCCAAAAGCATCATCCTCTCCTTATGTTCTTCTGACTGCATGCACAAAAGATCAATGGATGAAAGCGTCTCCTTGAACAGGCTTCTTACTAAAAGATATCTGCGCAGGGAGGCATCGGAAATGCGTCCGTTGATCAATGCCACAAAACGTCCCCTCTTTTTCGTCTCCTTTATCAGGTTGGGCCAGAACTCGGTCTCCACCAAAATCAAAGCCACAGGCTTTATTCTTTCCAAAGCTCTTTTCACGAATCCTTTTAAATCGACGGGAAGAAAGAAAAACAGCTTAACTCCTTTTAAAATCCTTTCTGCCTCCTTCTTACCTGTCTTGGTAATGGCCGATACCACCAGGGCGTATTCAGGATGATTTTTCTGAACCTGAGGGACTACGGTGGATAAAACTTTTACTTCCCCTACCGATGCAGCATGAAACCAGATCACCCTTTTACCACGAAGCTTTTCTGTTTCCTCCTTTGGCAATCTTCCCATTCTTTCAACAATTCCGTGTTTTCCCCAAACCGCCCGAAGCAGAAGATAGGGAAAAGAGATGACGAAGGCGAAATTTAAAATGATGTTGTAAAGTGCATACATTTGAAGCAGGTTACAAACAAGTGGATAGATTGAATTAGGGTCACCGCTTAAGCTTTACCCTATGGATTGTATAAATATTCCCGCTTAGGTCTTTGTAATCCCAGTCTTTTCCTAGATTAACAGGTTCGCAAATTTGTCGCCACATCGTATGTAGGTTTCTCTCTACTGTATCTCCTAAGTAAATATCTCCAGGTTTGGCCTTTGATTGTATCTTGGCAGCTAAGCTTACTACTGCACCGATAATGTCCTTATGTTGCTTTGTCTGAGGGCTACCTATCGTTGCGATATAGGCCTCCCCAGCATCGAGTCCGATTCTGATGTCGATAATCGGAAAGCCATGCTTTTCAAAAATAGGATTCAAAGCTCTATAAACTAGCCGACGTAGCCCGAGTGAGCAATCAATCGCAAGATCGTTCTTGATAATAAAGCTAGGTTCTGGGAAGTAAGCAATTATGCCGTCTCCAGTGTATTTAAGTATGTGCCCATGAAATTTAGGTACAACCTCACTAAGCTCGAAGAGTGTAATAGAAATCAAGCGACTATAGGTTTTTATATCTGTTTCTGATGCAAGCTTAGTTGAGCCCACAATATCGAGTGAGATAATAACGAAAGATAACTTGTCTTCTGTTAGTGACTCAAGAAACTCCTCCGATTTATCTTTGAAGATAGGTGGAGTCTCAAATCCCTTCATCATATTCATGATAAGAGGCTCTCGTGATTTGATATAATCTGCCATTTCTTCAATCTTAGGTGGTTGGTAGAAAATTGGCTTTCCAGTAAACTGCTTAACGGACTCAAAGTAAACCTTCTCAGGTATGTATAGGTCGTCAAGCTTGTCATGGAGATAGCGCTTTCCCTCCATTTCCTTCCATTCATATCTCCGCGGATCAGGCTCCAACATTGCAGTTAATATTCTGGATTTCTCGTCAAAAGAAGTTCTTTTCAAGACGAAATCCATCCTAAATCTATGTGACTTATCTGACATCTCGACTCCTCTCTATTTTAGCCATTTTAAAAAAATCGGCAATGTTGTCAAGATTCCACGAACAGAGTGTTGAATGATCCTACCAGAACCTAACTTAAGTTAGGTTCTGATTTTTACTCAAGGTGCGTGCCAGTAATACTCGTCTGCCTTTTGAGTCAACTCCATCAGTTGTTTTTCCAGCTCCATTCTTTTTTCCTCCAGTTCTTGTGGAGTTGATTCAGTTGGCACATAAATCGGTTTTCCCAGGATGATCATTGCTTCAGAAAAAGGTTTGGGAATCAAGAAACGATCCCAGGTGGAGAGGTTCCAGCGATTCTTGGCGGAGTTGGTTATGGGAACGATGGGCATTCCGCTTCTCTGGGCAATGTATATTGTGCCCGGATGAACCTGAAATCCGGGTCCTTTGGGTCCGTCCGGGGTTATGGCTACGTCAAATCCGGATGTGATCTTCTCGCACATCTCAAAGAGGGCTTTGGATCCACCCCGGGTGGTGGATCCCCTCACCGTGACGTAACCTAACCTGTGGATTATGCGGGCGATGAACTCCCCATCCTGGTGTTGGCTTATCAGAACGTGTGCCTTCAGTTTTCGGTGTGAATAAGCCAGAATAAGCATCCTGCCGTGCCAGAAGGCATAGATCACCGATTTTTTTTCTTTTCTCAGTATATCCAGATTTTCCTCCCCCACCCATTTGATCCTCAAGGTCATTCCCAGGACGTAGATCAAGAGTGGGCCTATCCATGATGCCAGAAACAAAAGCACATCGTCTTTAAATTGTTTAAGCCAGCTTTTCATTCATTACCGTTTACTAACGAAAAGTGCAAGATTTGGTACATTTAACTGAACTCCCCCTCACCCTTACCCTCTCCCCGTAGGGGAGAGGGAATAAACCCATTCATGTTACTCAATAGTTGACATTCGTTATTCTGTCAAAGGTGAGAAAGTCAGCATTTCAGTTACGATCTGTGCTGCCTTCTTAGAGGCACCATCTTCCCCCAGCTTTTCCTTTACTTTCTTCAGCTCATTTTGGATGCTTTTGTATCTCTCCCTGTCGGTTAGAATCTCATACATCTCTTCTGCGATCCGGTGGGGAATTGCCTGGCTCTGAATGAACTCAGGAACTATTCTTTTGCCAGCCACCACATTGGCTAAGGCGATATTAGGTATGCTGATCAAACTTTTTGCCAGAAGATAGGTCCACAAACTGGTCTTATACAATACCAGAAATGGAGTGCCTAAAATGGCGCATTCTAAAGTGGCAGATCCGGAGGCGATCAGAAGAAGATCTGAATGTTTCATCAAATCATAAGTCAGATTTTCCACTATTCTTGCCTGAGAGACATCAAGATTTTGCAGATTTTCTATTTTTTCTTTTTTGATGGTAGGTGCCAAGCCCAAAAGCACTTTTAAATTTTTGATTCTTGGCTTCAAAAGCTTACAGGATTCGAGCATTATGGGCAGAATCTTTTCCACCTCCTGCCATCTGGAACCGGGAAGCAGTCCCACCACCACATCATTTTTTCTTATGCCAAATTTCTTTTGGAAATCCTCCAAAGAAAGGATGGGTCTGGTTACCTCCAGAAGTGGATGTCCCACAAACTCGCAGTCAATATTGAACTTTCTGTAAATTTCCTTTTCAAAAGGAAAGATTACCACCATCTTGTCTATCAAGTTTTTCATCTTTTTCACTCTGTTTCCACCCCATGCCCAGACCTGAGGGCTGATGTAGTAAACCACCGGTATCCCTAACTTCTTGACTTTTTTGGCGAATCTTAGATTGAAGCCGGGATAGTCTATCAGGATTGACAGGTGCGGTCTTCTGGTTTCGGTCATGGACACCATGGTTTTCATAACCCTTCGAACAAAACTCAAATTTTTTATCACCTCAAAAAAACCCATAAAGGAAAGCTTATCAATGTGAAAGATAAGCTCCATCCCCTGGCTTTTCATCCTGTCCCCACCGATGCCAAAGGTTTCCAGGTTTGAATTGGTCTTTTTGAGTTCCTTCACCAGGCTGGACCCATGCAGATCGCCAGATGCCTCCCCGGCTATGATCAGTATTTTTTTGGAATCATTCATCGCCTAAGCAAGCGTTACCTGAAGATCAAAAGTTCGCCAATTTTGTGCTATTAACATTTCTTGAAAACTGTTTGAGACCAGAATTTGGAGTGTCCACCTTTAGGTGGACCAAATAGAAGTTTTCTGTCCTTCAAGAATTTTCAGGTCAGGCTAAAGCCCGACACTCCAGATCAACAGATAACTTGGAGTGTCTGCCTTCAGGCAGACCAAATGTGATACCAAAACACTAAGGGCTCTTTTGTCAAGCTAAAGCGGGACACTCCAGATTTGTTCAACCAAATTATCGTAGTTCTTAATATCCCGTCGAACTTCCTAAGATACCTCACTCCACTTTTTGTGTTCCTCAGCTTTTTCCTTGATCTCGAGCGCAACTTCCAAAGCCCTTTTACCATCTTCTCCGGTGACCTTAGGTGGGGTTCTGGTACGAACAGCATTTAAAAACGATTTTATCTCTGAGGTAAGCATATCCTGATCACAAATCTCCGGTCTTTGGTAGATTATGGTTTTTCCCACCCTCTCCACCGGGATGTTTCCTACCACGGTTTTTTTCTCTTTTTCATCCTGAGGTAACCGGTCAGCCTCCACCAGCTTGTAAATCTCCACCGACTTTTGTAAAAAGTCTAAGGATATATAGGAGTCCTTTTGAAATAGCCTCATCTTACGTAAAGCTCGAGCGGAGATACGACTGGCGGTGATGTTTGCCACACAACCGTTTTCAAAGGTCAACCGGGCATTGCAGATGTCTTCGCTTTCGGCGATAACCGGCACCCCCGCCGCCACTATGTTCGTTATCCGACTTTTCACCAGACTCAAAATCAAATCGATATCATGGATCATCAGATCCAGAATCACCGCCACATCTGTTCCCCGGGGATTAAATTGAGCCAGTCGATGGGATTCGATAAATCTGGGATGGGGTTGGTGTTTTTCTATGGCTTTAAATGCCGGATTGAATCTTTCGATGTGTCCCACCTGAAGAATCAGATTTTTCTTTTGAGCAAGTTTGATCAGCTTCTCTGCCTGCTTAACCGTTTCAGTTATAGGCTTCTCGATCAAAAGATCTTTTCCCCGTTCCAATATCGTGCTCGCCAGAGAGAAGTGAGCAGTAGTGGGGACCACCAAGCTGACCGCATCTGTCTCTTTTAGAATATCCTCCAGGTTTTCAAAATACCTTGTCCCGTATCTTTGGGCTACCCTTTTGCCCTTTTCCACATCGATGTCGTTTACCCCCACCAGTTCGACATCTGAAATTTGGGAATAGATGCGAACGTGATGATCGCCCAGATGCCCCACCCCCACAACTCCAACTCTTACCTTCTCCATCCTTTACCTCTTGTGATTGGCTTCAATAAACATTGCGACTATTTTCTCAATACACACCAGTATCAGCAAGTTTCAAATCAATAAGAATTTTTGAAAATATAACTATCCCCTCAGATTTAGTCAATAAGAGAAAAAGTGTCAATTAGATTGAATAGAGGTAAAAACCCGTCTGCAAGAACCAGAACCTAACTTAAGTTAAGTTCTGGTCTCACTGAGAAAAATCTATCATCAAAAATCTTTTTAGTTTTTAATGAGAATTTACTCTTTACAAAAAATGGTAACGAACAAAAGTGTCCGTTACCTTATCCTTATATGGAATAGCTTAGTTTTAATCCGTTTCATCCGTTGACCTATTTGATGATCCCCCTTTCACTCTTGGCGATGAAATCCAGAATGGTCTTAACCTCAGGTATCAACTCCACCTCAGTTTTGATTTTTTCGGTCGCCTGTGATGTGTTCAGCTTTGATTTAAACAAAATGCGGAAGGTTTTTTCCAGAATCTGTATGATTTTTTCAGGGAAGCCTCTTCTTTGCAGACCGATTCGATTCAGCCCCAGAGTCTTTAAAGGATAGCCTGCCACCAGAGCGTAAGGACACACGTCCTTTTGCACCCTGAAGCCTCCTCCTACAATGGAATGTGCTCCGATCTTGACGAACTGATGCACCGGCACCACTCCGCCGATGATGGCCCAATCGCCTATCTCCACGTGCCCGGCTAAATTGACTGAATTGGACAAGATCACATGATCGCCCAGAAGGCAGTCGTGAGCCACATGCGCATAGATCATGATGAAGCAATTTTTGCCCACCACTGTCTTTCCCCGATATTTGGTGCCCCGATTGAGGGTGGCATATTCGCGGATTGTTGTTCCATCCCCGATGGTAAGATGAGTTTTTTCTCCTTCAAATTTGAGATCCTGCGGCAGAGTGCCTAATACCGCTCCGTGATGAATCCTGCAGTTTTTACCTATTATGGTTCCCGAATCAATCAAAACGTGAGAACCTATTTCTGATCCTTTACCAATTTCTGCCCCTTCATTTATTATGCTGAAAGGACCAACACATACATCATCTGTTAGCTTCACATCTTTGTGAATGATGGCGGTGGGGTGAATATCCATAATCCGGATTTGATGGAAGAGTTATTTAATTGATGTTCTGTGTCAAAAATGATTCAATCTTGTGGATTGGGGAGATTGTTTTTAAGCAAAGAATTCTATGTAGGGACAGGGCTTGTTGAGCTTGCGAAATCCCGCCAAGGCGGGGTCCCTGTCCTAACCCTAAGGAGGACAGCCACAAGGGCTGTCCCTACGATAATCTTCCATCAAAGCATGTGGGGCACATTTTCAACAATCCCTAAAACTCCACACTCCAGCAAGACCTTTTCCGATTTGACTTTTTCAGAGCTCTCTTTGATATTTCCTCACTTGGCGGGTTTAATATATATTCCCCTCTTCATTTATCCACAATGGTTGCCATCAGAGTTGCCTCACAGACCAGATCGCCTTCCACGTATGCTTTTCCCTGCATCTTGCAGGTCCCCCGGCGGAACTGAATCATATCCAGCTCAAATCTGATTTGATCTCCGGGCAGAACCGGCTTTCGGAAACGAACTCCGTCGATTCCCATGAAGTATACCAGCTTGTTTTCAGGATCATCCACGGTGTTTAGAAGAAGGATTCCCCCGGCTTGAGCCATAGCCTCCACAATTAGCACTCCCGGCATTATGGGATGGCCGGGAAAGTGACCGGAGAAAAAAGGCTCATTCATGGTCACGTTTTTGATCGCCACCACACTTTTTCTGGGTTGAATATCCACCACCCGATCCACCAGCAAAAAGGGGTAACGATGGGGCATGATTTTCAGGATGGCATTTATGTCCAGAAGATAATCCTCGGTGGCTCTCTTCTGATATCTGGTGGTTATCTGTTTCTTTTCATATTGCTCCCGAAGCATTCTCACCAGCGCTACATTTGCTGCATGTCCGGATCTTGCCGCAAGAACATGTCCTTTCAGCGGCACTCCCAGAAGATACAAATCTCCTAACAGGTCCAAGGTTTTATGCCGGCACGGTTCATTGGGAAACCTCAATGGAACATCATTTAAGATTCCAAACTTGCCGACAAATACCTTCTCCTTTATCCCATATAGCTCCTTGAGCTTACCGATTTTTGCCTCACAGTTATTCTCATCGCAGATCACCAGTGCATTGTGGAGGCTTCCCCCTTTTGCCAGGCCCTCCTTGTATAACTCCTCCAGTTCGTGAAAAAAGCAGAAAGTCCGGGCGGGAGCGAATTCCTCCACAAATTCCTTCTCCAGCGATACCAAAGAGGTATATTGCGTGCCTAAAGCTGGATTCCGATAGTCCACCATGAAGGTGATTCTCAAATCGTCTGAGGGAACCACCACTAGATCTATCCCTCTCTCCTTTTCAGAGTAAAACAGTGGGGTTTCTATCTCCAGATAGTTCTTAGGAGAGTCCTGCTCTTTTGTGCCAGCCTTGAGTATGGTCTCCACAAAAGGTAAGGCGCTTCCATCCCCCACCGGAGGCTCGCTGGAATTCAGCTCCATCCGGAGATTATCCAACTGGAGTCCGGCTAAGGCGGCTAATACATGCTCCACCGTGTAAACTTTAGCTTCCCCTTTTTTCAACGTGGTCCCCCGGGTTATATCTATCACATGATCTATGTCTGCCGGGATCTCCGGAGAGTCAGGAAGATCGGTCCTAACAAAAACGATGCCGTGACCAATGGGAGCCGGCTTGAAGGTGACGGTGGTCTGATTACCGGTATGTAGTCCTATCCCTGAATAGGAAGCAGGTTTTTCGATGGTGCGTTGTAGTTTAATCATCTGAACCTCTAAAAATTAAACCCTGTCGAAAAGTTTCGCCATGAATAAATCCCATTTATCTTAGAAAGTCAAGGGGAAAATGGCATGATCTGTAGAGACCAAATACAAATCATACATCCCGCCAAAGGCGGGAAAAAAGTTAGGCAACACCCAAGAGAGAAGATATATTTTTGGAAGACTTGAAATCTTTCCGCCAGAAGCGGATCTACCTTTGGCAGAAAGTTCTTTCTGGAAGACATGGGGTCGGCTTATCTTCTTTCTGACCGATAGACCAATTGAAATTAGCTCGAAAGCCAAAAGTCCCGCCTTTGGCGGGACTTTTGGTAGAATAAACAAAGGGTCTACCTCTCCTCCTGAGAGGAACAGAGACGAAACCAAACTTTTCAATAACCTCTGAGAATAGCTTGGCAAGATGGTTAACTCCTTTGGTTACGTATTGCCACCCCCTCTCTGAGAACGGTCGTCCCGTTTTAATTTATCCAGAAAGGGTGGCTTTCAAAAGACAAAAAATAACTTCACTAATTATGTAACACTCATCTAAGGCGGGACACTCCAGCCTTTACTCTCAAAAGACTTTCTCAGAAAAAGCGTACTACACAGAGTTCCGACGCTACCGATGAACGCTGAATAGTCCTTTCATTAACACGGAAACAATGCGAAATAAATCCTACTGCAAGCCTGATTCCTTTACAACTTATAATTGTAACAAAAAGAAAACCCCCACTTTTTGTGCGGGGGTTTTCTCCAAATTCAGTTTATACCATACATCTACTTCTTTTTCTCAGCTTTGGGCGGATGATGCTCCACCTGCTTATATGCTTCTTCGTATTTGATTGGCTTATAAGTTGGACTCTTTTTGTTGTGACACGTAGCACAAAGCTCTTCGGTCGGCTCAACCAAACCCTTTTCTAAAGCCAGCTCCTTGTTCTTCATCACCTTCATGGACCAATAATGCTCTCCCGGACCATGGCAGGCTTCACAGGTTACCCCCTCCTCCATGGAATATTTGTCTCCGGTGGCCTCCTTGTATCCAGTGACATGGCATTTAAGACACTTCCCGTCTTTCTGAGGGTCCTCGATCTTCATCTCTTTGGCAATTTTCTTTGATTCCTCATTGGCCAAGGTCGCATAAGCTGCGGCGTGTTTGGTCGAAGCCCACTTGGCGTGGATTTTTCCTTTCACCTCAGAGTCATGGCACATCTTACACTTGGTTGTCCCGATATACTTGTGAACCACCTTGGTGGTATCCTGTTTTGTGGTGTCCTGTTTGGCAGTGTCCTGTTTTGTGGTGTCCTGTTTTGCGGTTGTGTCCTGTGTTGCCGTCTCCTTTTTTACAGTATCAGCCTCGCTTGTGCCTTTCTCTTGCTGGGAAATAGCGAAGCTGAAGATAAGGAAAGATGCCACCACCACCAAAATCAGTATAAGGGTTAGTTTTTTCATTATCCTTTCTCACCTCCTTCATCAATTTCGATTCTTCTTCAGGCATTAATTTAGTTTGAATATTCAATTCTGTCAAGATCAAAATTCAAGTGGAATGCCCTTAAAAACTATCTCCATACTTTTTATACAGTTTATGGTCTTATTTGATTCCAGTTTAGACTTCAATTTTTAACCATTTTAACGACTTCGAGCTCTTTTTCCATTATTCTGTGAATGGCAAACTCGTATACATCCACAAGCTTTTTCACCGGCAGATCTATCATTCCCTCTATCTTTAAATTGTGTCCCTCCACCTCTCCGATCACAGAAAAGGATATTTGATATTCCCTGGCGATCTTTTCCATCTTTGTTTTATCTTCTGGGCATACGGTAATGATTATTCTGGATTGCGACTCGCCAAAAAGCAGAGCATCGGTTCTTGTATCCTGGTTCAACTTTATCTTAGCTCCCCAGCCATCGGGGGAAGAAATACAGCATTCGGCTAAAGCCACCGCTATCCCTCCCTCAGAACAATCATGCGCCGATTTCACTATCCCAGCTTTAATCATCGCCAGGCAGGCATCCTGAACTTTCTTTTCCTCTTCTAAATTCAACTCTGGTGCGTTCCCTTTGACCAGGTTACAGATCACCTTCAGGTATTCGCTTGCTCCCAGTTCTTCGGTGTTTTCTCCCAGAAGAACGATTAAGTCTTTCTCCTCTTTGAAACACATGGTGGTTATATGTTTCAAATCTTCTATCAAGCCTATCATCCCCACCACTGGAGTGGGATAAACGATTCTTTGTGGATCTTCGTTATAGAAGCTCACATTTCCGCCTGTTACCGGGGTTTTGAATGTACGACAGGCTTCGCTCATCCCTGCCACGCACTCGGCGAAGGTCCAGAATACTTCCTTATCGTATGGATCGCCGAAATTCAAACAATTGGTTATAGCCAGGGGTTTTGCTCCGGAGCAGACCACATTTCGAGCCGCCTCCGCCACCGAAATTCTTCCTCCCATGCGAGGATTCAGATAACAATAGCGACCATTGCAGTCGGTGGAGGTAGCAATGGCTTTGTTGATTTTCCTTACCCGCAGCACTGCCGCATCCGATCCGGGTCCAACTACCGTGGCGGTTCTTACCTGGGTATCGTATTGCTCATACACCCACCTTTTGCTGGCAATGTTGGGAGAACCCAGAAGTTGCAAAAGAGTCTGATTGAGATCGCCGGGCACCTCCAATTCAGTTAGATTCAACTGGTTGGCTTCTTTAAGATACTCTGGTTTCTTTCCCTCTCTGGTATATACTGGGGCTCCACCTCCCAGCGCCAAAGAAGCAGCAGGAATCTCTGCCACCACCTCCCCCCGATTTTTAACCCTTAACATTTTATCATCTGTGACCTTGCCGATGATTATCGAATGCAATCCCCATTTTTTGAAAATTCCCTGCACCCTCTTCTCGCATCCCTTTTTGGCGATCACCAGCATCCTCTCCTGTGATTCTGAGAGCATCATCTCGTAGGGAATCATCTTCTCCTCTCTTGCCGGCACCAGCGAGACGTCAATCTCGATGCCACTTTTTCCTCTGGCTGCAGTCTCGCAGGTGGAGCAGGAGAGGCCTGCTCCACCCAGATCCTGAATGCCCACGATCAGATCCTCTTTGATTATCTCTAATGACGCCTCCATAAGAAGCTTTTCCATGAAGGGATCACCGATCTGAACCGAAGGTCGCCTCTCCTCCGACTTTTCCGAGATCTCCTCTGAGGCGAAGGTGACCCCATGTATCCCATCTCTTCCGGTGGAAGCTCCCACCAGCAGAACGGGATTATCTTTTCCCTCCGCTTTTGCCCTTGCCATCTGATCGACTTTCACCACGCCTATACACATGGCGTTGACCAGTGGGTTTCCGGTATAGGAATCTTCAAAATACACTTCTCCTGCGACTGTTGGGACGCCGAAGCAATTTCCGTAATCCCCAATTCCCCTTACCACACCATCAAAAAGATACCTAACCCTTGGCGATGAGAGCTCTCCGAAACGAAGTGAGTCTAAGCAGGCTATGGGGCGAGCGCCCATGGTGAAGATATCCCGCATGATCCCCCCCACGCCGGTTGCCGCTCCCTGATAGGGTTCCACTGCACTGGGATGATTATGACTTTCTATCTTGAAGATAACCGCCAGCCCATCTCCAATATCCACCGCACCCGCATTTTCCTCACCCGCCTTGGCCAAAAGATGTTCTCCTTCCCTGGGAAAGGTTTTTAATACTGCAATGGAATTTTTGTAACTGCAATGCTCGGACCACATCACCGAAAAGATTCCTAATTCCGTGTAGGTGGGCTTTCGTCCCAGAAGTTTTTGGATCATCTCATATTCTTCTGAAGAAAGCCCGTGTTCTTTGACCAATTCAAGTGTGACCTGCGGCTCTGAAGGTAAAGTGGTTTTTGAACTCATCTCCCCATGACCTCAGACAAGAAGAACGAAGAATTCTTTCATAAACATCAAAGAATATACGAGGCTTGTTTGGCAAAGTCAACAAAAAGATTGTCAGGAGTTTTTGATTGTCGAAAACCGAGCAGGTAGATTTAGGTTTGAGCCAGAACCTAACTTAAGTTAGGTTCTGGTCTTACCAGGATCTCTGAGGAAGAAACTTGAAAGTTACATACCTATCTGCGCAGGCTGAAGCTCATCTGTCCATTTGGATCCATAGGAAGTCAAATGATCTGCGGCTACCATTCCTTAAAAACCCGACACATTCACCAGAAGTTGATGTTACCCAATTCATTGGGCCTCTCATAATGATTTTGAAAAAAATCTTAATTTTTTGCTTGACAACTTTATCCTGATAGGATATTATTTAATTGTGGCATTAGCTTGGGTGTAATTCGGCTTCAGCCAGAATAAGAATATAAGCAAGGGTGAACACTGGCACGAGAGACTTGTGTTTAGTGAGTGGTAGTTTTTCATCTTTAAGTTCTAATCTGGTGGACAAGGCAGGAATTTTAATATACAAGAACCGCATTAGATTTTCCAATCTAGTTTTATCTATTAGGGTAATGTAATATTTCTCCCATTCGATTATGTCATTCCTAACCCTGAACAGAGATGAATTAGAGAAGTCGGAAAATATCTTCGATGTTTTTCTCTTGCTATTTCTCTATTGTAAGGAAAACGAAGGGAGTATCCTGCATAGATATTCAAAAGACTATAAAACATTCTATAAATTCCAAAAGGATATCGAGAAATTCTTAACCAAAAAGATGAAACAAAGTCCTGCACTAAAGGTAAAGGGGGTGATAGAAGATACAGCGATAAAGGAATATTTTGTAAAGGGGATAGGAAGTCGCAAAAAGGAAGAATTCATCCTAGCTTCATTATTGACAATAGACCGTCTTTACAAATATCAAGATATTAAATCAACTCACGTTCTTAATTGGAACTTTCGGGAATATGGAGATGTATATTATCTTCATAACCGAAGCTTTGGATTTGACAAATTCTACAAATTGATCAGAGGATTAGATACTGTAGGTGATAGGATTGAGAACAGGTTAAACAATATTAGTGCAGTAACAAAGATAGCCACAGATTATACCGTAAAATTTGTGGAACTGCCATCATTTGTTAATTATCTTTTAAATAAGGGCTTTATTCGTATTGCCGTCGTACCTTTCAGAAAAGATGATGACGAGCCCGAAATTGAGACCAAAAGGGAGAAGGACGGACAGCTCTATTTTTGCGTACAGCAAGGAAAGGATTCAAATTGCTTAGATAGGTTGGAAAAGATGATAGGTGAATTGGAAAAAATAAACACCGATCTCATCATTTTTCCGGAGCTAACCTTTTCAGAAGACCTCTTGGACCATCTACAGCTTGTCTTAGCCGAGAAATACAATAGAAATCCAGAGAATCCAACCATTAAGCTGGTGGTAACGGGTTCTCTTCATGTGGATGGGAAGAACAAGTGTTTCATGTTAAGGCCCGACGGTAAAGAGCTTTTCTCCCAGGCAAAAATGAATAGATTTTTGTTTTTACCTGGTGAGTTTCAGGGGACAGAGGAAAAAGTTACAGAGGATATAGATATCTCAGAAAGGGTGTTTAATTTGTTCGACTCTCCATTTGGGCGAGTTGCTACTATGATCTGTCTCGATTTTCTCGTTCCAGAAACCTATAACATACTATCGAGTTTAAAAGTGAATTGTTTCTTTCTACCGTCGATGACCCCTTCGACAGAAAGATTTAAAACAAACGCCTTTTATCACGCTTGCGCGTCAGGTGCAGTGACTTTCTTTTCAAATGCGTACAATCTCGAAATTGTTGGGGGACAAAAGAAAAAAGATTCCTTTATTTTTAGGCCTATAAAAGACACATCTGATGATTCACATTTTGAATGTTTGAAGCGGGACCCAACAGCGTTTGAAACTGTGCTTTTATTTGACTCAAAAGACTGCAAAGTTCAAACCTTAACTCTGTCTTGATCAAGAGTTTAAAAAACCACCGGACGAATTGAAGTATGACTCATAAGTTGCCGATTAATAAATTGATCCTCTTAAGAAAGGGGAACATGCAAACACCGATCATTAGAGAACAGATGAAAGATTTCGACAAAACAGTTGAAACCATCAGACAATGCTTAAAAGCCGAAGACACCGAGGGAATCAAGAAGAGTGTTGCCATGATTTTCCCTTATGTTATTCACTACTTGAGGGAAAGAAACTACGAAAAGTTGAGATACCTTGGCAAAAAACTTGCCCATATAACTTTCGATTTTGATGACGGAACGAAAAATCTGCAAATTGCAAGACAACTGGGCTACTTGCAAGCTTTGGAAAATGTGATTAGAAAGATGATGGACTCTGAGGTGTCGAAAGAAGCTTATGAAACATTAAGAAAACAGCCACGATATGGAGAATTACTGAGCATCATAAAAAGGGAAGGAATAATTGAGCATGATGAGTTAGCACATGAATTCGGAGTCTCACCAGAACAGCTCGGCGAAATTGTGGAAACCATCCGTCCATCCGAAGCGATCACAGTTACGACGTATGGGATAATGCGGTATTATGTCCTTACCACAACGGGGGAAGCCATGTATGACCGCATCCGAAAGCAAGCTTTTCTCCCTGAGTTAGCCCATCGCCTAAAGGAAATCTACAAACTTGTGATGCATGAGGGAAAATCGGCGATAGAAGTCCTTCGTCTAGTCAAGCCAAAGGAGGATGACTGGTGTAGTGAAGATGAAATACTTCCCATCGTCGAAGCACTTGTTGAGATAAGGGAGGAGAACTCGAAAGTTGAAGCGGAATTAGCACGAAAGAGGCAACCCCAAATAGGGTCTTATGAAGAGTTGGATTACAGTAATATATATAAAAAAATGCAATCTGAACGGAGTTTACTGATAAATGCATTCGATTGGAAGGAAGTTCTCTCCTCAAAGATGCCTAATGAACTCGAGACTAAGTTACGTGTTCTTCTCCACAAATACCTCCTCAAGTCCGAGGAAGAAGAAACTGAGTTAGCAGATAGAATTGCCTGATCTCCAAATTAATTTGTACAATTCAGAGGAAATCCGTTATGAATGACAAAAAAATTGTTGAAGATGTAAAGAAGTTTGTAGAATATTTCACAGATGTAGACGATTTCGTCAAGAAACTTGAAGAAGGAAAGCTACCTATTAGTGAAATCTTCAAGGATATTCCACTCACTGTTGAAACAATGTTGATCTCAGCTTTTCTTTTTGATGATTTCTATAAGGTTCTGATCGAGGAAACATCAAAGGAGGATGTCGAGACAATAAGAGTAATCGTTGGAAAGCTGGAGAAGTATGGAACCAAGATAGTAAAGGAATCCATACGTCCGATGGCTAAGATAGCGGACAAGAAAAGACGAAAATTGGAGAGCGAAGTAACGAGTACTTCCACCAAGCCATTCTACGATTTTGTGAACAAGCAAAATCAGATCAGATTGGTTTTCTTTTCTGATGAAGATAAACTAATGGATTCGACGATGAGCCTCGAAAAGTGTTTGGGTCTAAACATAGGTTTGCTTAGTGGAGTCGAAAGAGCTTTCGAACTTGCCAGCGAATACAACTCCAACTTGTTACCGAAAGGGGACGATATCAAACCGTACAAAGAGAGGTTGAAAAACATAGTCGATCTAGCAAATAAAATTGCATCGAGGTTAAAGATTCAATTAGAAACGGCAAAATTAGAGGAAAAAACGGAAAAGGCAAGTTAAAAGCAATCAACGGATTACAGTAATTCAAGGGGATTTTTTCGATCCCCTTAATTTTTTGCTTGACAAGTGCACATATGTGCAGTATATTGCCTTCGGCAATGGTTACTTGGTTGATGGTTCATAGTTCGCAGTAAAAGCTTTTAGCTATGAACCATGAACGGTGAACTGCATAACGCGGGAGGTTGAAATGAAAGTTGACAAGCTTTTAAGATATGGAATTCCTGAATCGGTGATCGAAAGCTGGAGGAAAACCCAGGGGGAGATGCTTTTGCCCTTGCAGGCTATGGCAGTGACCAGGCATAATCTTATGAATAATCAGAGCCTGATTATCTCTGCTCCCACCTCCTCCGGCAAAACCTTCTGTGGGGAGATGGCCGCAGTGGCAAATCTATTCAAAAGGAAAAAAGTGATTTTTCTGGTTCCCCTGAAAGCCATCGCCGAGGAGAAATATTCTGACTTCTGTCAAAAGTATGCCCCACTGGGTATCAAGGTGGCTATCTCCACCCGGGATCGGCAGGAGGATGACAGGGAAATCGAGTTTGGGAATTTTGATCTGGCTATCATGATCTATGAGAAATTCAATCAGCTTCTGATCAAAAATTTAGACATCCTGAGACAGGTCAATCTAATAGTGGTAGATGAGCTTCAGATGATTGGTGATCCCGCACGTGGTGCCACACTGGAGCTGGCTTTTACCAAGATCAAAAGCTCAAAATATTCCCCGCAGATTCTGGGTTTGTCTGCAGTGTTGAAGGATGTAGACCAGTTAGCATCCTGGTTAGGGTGTCAGCTTCTTCTGGAGAAATCCAGACCGGTGGAGCTTTTGCAGGGAGTGCTTCTTGATGGGAAATTCCACTTTAGAAAACATAATTCAGGTGAGGAGGGAACCCAGCAACTGGTGGAACTGGATTCAGAGGAGTCGCACCAGATTCTTTTTGCCAACGTGGAGAAATTGCTTGAAGATGGAGAACAGGTTCTGGTATTTTTGAAAAGCAAAAAGGCCTGTGAAGATTGTGCCCTTCTGTTTTCGGAGGAAATCAAGCTCTCCTCCGGTGTAAATGCTATTGAAGCTTTATCCGAGTTGGAGAACACCACCCTCAAAGGGAAGCTAACTTTTTGCTTACAAAAAGGAATTGCTTTCCACAATGCAGATTTAACCTCAGGCGAAAGAAAAGTGATAGAGCATTTCTATCTGAAGGGAGAAATTAAGGCGATCTTCTCCACCACTACCCTTTCTTTGGGAATAAATCTTCCTGCTAAAACCGTGTTCATAGAAACGCAAAAATTCGAGAAGGGAGAGTATTCTGACAAAGCGGTGATGTTGCCCATAAGCTGGAGCGAGTATGAAAATATGTCGGGAAGGGCGGGCAGATTCGGTCTTCAAAAAGATTTTGGAAGATCCATAATAATTGCCCAGAACAGATTTCAGTTCGATTCCCTATGGGAGGGATATATTGAGGGAGAGGAAGAAAAGATAACATCGCAACTTCCTCAGAAAGAGTTGGGTGATGTGATTTTGGATCTGGTCGCCTCTGGCGCTGGGAAAAGCTTATCTCACCTGAAGCAGGCGATAAGCTCCTGTTTGGATGGGAAATTGATTGCACAGGATGAAGATGTGTTGGAGGAAAAGCTAAAAGAACTCGTCGAAGAGAAGATTCTTTTTAAAAGTGGCGAAACTCTCTCTCCATCCAGATTAGGAAGTTTGTATGCGTTCAAGGGTATCTCCATTCACACCGGTCTTTCCATTAAGAAAAAGCTGGAAGGTCTGCTGGATCTCGATCCTTTAAGCTGGTTTTACTCTGTTCTGAATACAAAGGACGGGGAGGACGTTTACATAAACGTGGGCTTCTGGGAACAGCAGAACCGGGTGTATGAGAAAGCCCTGACTGAAAGATATAAAGATGACCTCTCAATAGATGAAGAAATTAAGAAACTACTGGAGAAGAAGATTAGCTTTTCACCCAGAGAAATCAGATTGGTGAAGCTGTGCTCCCTTCTTTGTGAATGGATAACCTCCACGGCTACTTTGGATATGGAAGCAAGGTATTTTTGTCGTTCTGGCCAGATTGAGCAGATAGGGAAAAGGGTAAGTTGGCTTTTGGACGCGGCCTGTGGGATAGCCAGAGTTTTGAATTCAGATAAGAGATTGGTTCATTTTTTAAGAAGGCTTTCTCTGAAAGTGAATTTCGGAGTGAATGGTGCGGGATTAAAATTAGCCCGTTTAAGGGTGCCCGGTCTGGGAAGAGATTATATCTGGTGCCTGGTAAAGGAAGGCTTTAGCAATTTAAGGAAAATCAAAGAGGCAAAGCTCGAAGAGTTGGAGCGGACACTTCCCCACCAGGTAGCACAGAGATTATCGGAGATCTCGTCGAAGGCAGGAAAGGAAAAAATAGATGAAAGATCAAAGCGTCCAAAAAGGAAAGAAAGCTTTGTGCATCAGGTTGGAACTCTAAAAGGAGAGGAAATAAGTTTGGTGATCGATGGGACGCCGGTAAAGGATAAATTTCTGGTTTTGGTAAATGGAAGAAAAATAAATCTCTCTGCTAAGAGTTTTAAGTATCTGGTGAAGTTAGCCTGGGCCACTTTTAAAAATGAAGAAGGATGGATACATAAAAATGATTTCGAGCCAGGGGATAACCAGACCAGATACCTGCATAGATTGAAAAAACAGATATTGCCCAGTTTAGATACCGGACAGTCTTTCATAGAAAACAATCGCTTGGGTTGCTATCGCCTGAATGTTTCAAAGGATAAAATCAGAATTAATCCACCTGCTTTTCTGAAGAATCCGGATATTGAAATAAAGAAGATGGCGGAGGAGTTGGCAAGCTGGATAAATGTATACGAAAAACATGAGGCATCCAGCCTGGGATAAGATGAAAAACTCCGATCCGGAGTGCACCAGCTTGTCGTAGCAAAGCGGAGACCCCGACTTGGCGGGGCTGGTGCGGTTTTACTTTTTCAACATTCCCCAAAACAATACTTCCCACACGGACGTACCCTGAGACCATGCGGTTCTGGTCTGGGATAAGATGAAACACATTCATCACCAATAAGGAAAACCTTCTAAAAGGTCTCTGAAAAAGTGCAGAAATCGGGCGGGCTAAGAGCCCGCCCTACGCGCTCGGGTATTGAATAACAATGATTTAGCCCGCGTAGGCGGGGCTCCC
>Ga0315545_1000176_pt1 | contig 69875 bp, 40 predicted proteins | sample SalMarSW160210MG_FD_203096 | JGI IMG/M metagenome (GOLD analysis project Ga0315545, IMG submission 203096) | Salt marsh sediment microbial communities from the Plum Island Ecosystem LTER, Massachusetts, United States - Salt Marsh Sediment SW1602-10 ... | reverse complement strand
GATTTTATAAGGAAATCTGTTAAAGCCATGCATAATATTCTGGGGGCAAACGGACTTCACCTCTATCCCCAAAGCTCTTACTGGGACTGGCCATACACTGCGGATAATACCACGCCACGCCTGTTACAGATTGAAAGGGACTGGATCTGGTACATGGCATGGGGAAGGTATGCCTGGAATTGTGACCGTAAAATTGAAAATGAAATTAATTACTGGACAGGTGAGTTGGGTAAATATTACGGATGTGAAAAATGCGGAACTGACATACTAAATGCCTATGAGCAGGCAGGTGAAATTGCCCCTAAACTTTTACGGCGCTTTGGTATCTCAGATGGTAACAGGCAAACACTGACGCTGGGAATGTTAATGAGCCAGCTTGTTAATCCTTACAAGTGGCATGTTTACAGCAGTTTTTACGCTTCAAACGGACCGGAAGGTGAAATCATTATTGATTATGTTAAAAAGCAGTGGGACGGGGAATCGCACATTGGAGAAACACCTCCGCAGATTATAAATGAAGTTGTCCGGCACGGTAAAACAGCAGTTGAAGCAATCGAAAGAGCAGCACCCCATGTAAAAAGCAATAAAGAAGAATTTTTAAGATTAAGGAATGATATGTACTGCTACAAGGCACTGGCTAATTTTTTTGCTGAAAAGGTAAACGCTGCCATGTTAGCAGTACGGTACAAATATTCGAATAATATTAGCGACCTTGATAAGGCTGTTTCCTTCCTTGAGAAAACTATGGTGTATTATAATCAACTTGTGGAATTAACCCAAGACAGCTATTTGTATGCAAACAGCATGCAAACCGGACAAAGAAAGATACCTGTTGGCGGAAACGATGGAAAAAATAAAACATGGACAGAACTGTTACCTTATTACCAGGAAGAGCTGGATAATTTTAAAAAGAATATTAAACTTCTGAAATCATCAGGTACCGCACCTTCTGATCATAAAATTCATATTCCGGATGCGAATTTAAAAGGTTCAGAAAAAACCGAAGAAATAGACTGGCTGTTTTATTAATCCGGTAAAAAATAAATATTTCTAAATCGCTTAAAATGAGTAAAATCATTTATAACTTTGACCTGAATAACTAATCCATACTAATATGAAAGCAATATTATTTTCACTTTTCTTTACAATGTTTTGCTTAGGTATCGCACTTAATTCAAATTCACAGGTTGACATAAAGCAGAAAGCTAAGGATAAATCAGTTGAACGTGCCGATCAGCATGCCGACGAAGGTATCGATGCCGATCTTGGTGCCATGGAAAGTGGCGTAAAAAGTGTTATTAAGAAAAAAGAAAAATCAGAAGAAGAAGAATATGTTGAGGATAATGAATCGGACGCCGAAGACATGGAGAATGACGATGTATCATCGGACATAAGTAAAAAATCCTTGACACAGCCACCATTACAGAGTTTTACAAAGTATGACTTTGTTCCGGGTGATAAAGTATTATTTTTTGAGGATTTTTCGCAGGACGAAGTGGGTGATTTCCCTGCACTATGGACTACCGACGGCAGTGGTGAAGTTAAAACCCTTAACCTCTATCCCGGCCATTGGATGCACTTGCTGGCCACTGATATGGAATTCCTTCTTCAAAAACGTGTTGACCTGCCTGAAAATTTTATTTTTGAATTTGATGTTGTGCCTGTCCTGCAACCCGATGCTTATGATGCCTCATTCACCATTTGCCTGTATAATTCCGATGACGATGAACTCACAGGTGCTATAATTCCCGGCACTGAAGGAGTTATTATTAAGTGTTCGGAAAATGAATGGGAGGTTACAGGATATAACGAAGAAGGAAACAACATGAGTACGGGTACTACGACAATTGCTCCATTAGAAACTGAAAAACTGAACCACGTAATTATCTGGATTCAAAAGAGAAGGGTGAGAATTTACCACATGGGACAAAAAGCACTGGATCTACCAACGGTACTTTACCCCGGTCAAAAATTAAATCATTTACGCTTTTCTTTATGGGGTTGCTCAGGATTCCCATATATAACCAATCTGCGTTTTACAACAGCTTCACCCGATATGCGAAGCAAGCTGCTCACAGAAGGTAAGATTGTCAGTTACGGGATATACTTCGATGTTAACAGTGATAAGGTAAAATCAGAATCTTACGGAGCTTTGAATGAAATAGCCAAGGTGCTGACAGAAAATCCGTCAGTGAGGATACAAATTGTCGGCCATACCGATAGCGATGGTGATGATGCAAAAAATCTCGATCTTTCAAAGCGGCGTGCCATATCAGTAATGAATGAGCTTTCAAAAAACTTTAGTATCGACGTATCCCGTATGGTAACCGATGGCAAAGGTGAAAGCCAGCCTGTTGCCCCTAATGATACACCTGCCAATAAAGCAAAAAACCGCAGGGTGGAATTTATAAAATTATAAAACAGGGACATCGCCCATATTTTTATTTCATCTATAGCATTCAATATAAATCAAATATGAAAACAAAACACTGTCTTATTGTATTAACGATAGTAACGCTTTTTATTTCATGTAAAAGCAGCACAGAAGTTAAAACAGAATCTGATACAACTGCTGTCTCGCAGGTTGATGAAACTGAAGTCACAGAAACTGCCTCTGTTAAAAAGTACGGCATTAAATCAGGTATTGTAACATTCGAAATAAGTATGATGGATACCAAACAGAAAATGGTACTTTATTTCGACGATTTTGGGGCCAAAGAAGCTGAAGAAAAATATGAAGGTGAAAATATTGAAGAAATCAGCCTGTGTGACGGGAAGAATATGTATACTATCCATCCCGCTGATAAGGTTGCATATACAAGCGGTGCCTGTTACCGTGGTATAGCATACCGCTTTGCCTGGGATGAAATTTCAGAAGAAGACCAGAACACCAAGGCAAAGAAACTCTCTAACGTGACAGTTGCAGGCAAAGATTGCGAATCATTTTCTTATGATATGGGTAATACTTTTACTATTTATGCCGGCTGGAAATACATATGCCTGTATCAGAAAACAAAATCGCAATACGGTGATGTAGTCAGGCAGGCAACCAAAATCGAAGAAAATGCAACAATACCTGCAGATAAATTTCAGGTTCCGTCCGGCTATGAGATAAAGAAAGCCGGCTTTTAGCAGAATAATTACAATTAAGACTTTTTCTAACAAGTACAGTGGAGCTCTGCCCATGATTTTACTTGGAAAATTATATTCCACAGGGTAAATTTGTGAAGCTATGTTCTTAAAATAATTTTACAATCGATCATATCTGGCATAAATTATATCCTGAACAATTAAATATTATATAATGAGGAGAGCACTTTTTTTAACCCTAATTATTCTGTTAGATTTACAATTTTCATCTATCCAGGGCATGCAGGAACTCAGACTCTGGTATAACCGTCCTGCAAATAACTGGAATGAGGCACTTCCTTTGGGAAACGGGCGTTTGGGAGCTATGGTATTTGGAAATCCCGAAAAGGAGCATTTGCAATTAAATGAGGAAACTGTCTGGGCTGGCGGACCACACAACAATGTGAATTCCGAATCAAAACCATACCTTGCCGAAGTGCGCGATCTTCTGTTTAAAGGAGAGTATAAAAAAGCCCAGGAGATGGCCGATAAGTATATTCAAAATCCCGTTAACGGGATGCCTTACCAGCCTACAGGTGATATATATATCTCATTTCAGGGTCACGGAGGCTATTCTGATTATTATCGTGATTTGGATATAGGCAAGGCTGTGGCTACCGTATCCTATTCATTAAATGATGTACAATATAAAAGGGAAATCTTTTCTTCATTTACAGACCAGGTGATCATTGTCCGTCTTACAGCCAGCAAACCGGGAATGATCAGCTGCATTGTAGCTGCCGGAAGTCCGCAAAAGCATGAGACTGAGATTAGCGATGATAGAATAGTAATTAAGGGTATTACAACAGATCATGAGGGGATAAAGGGGCAGGTTAGATTTAATACTATAATAAAACCTGTAATTGAGAATGGGCATCTTGAGAAGAATGACAGTTGTCTGGTTATTAAAAATGCAAACCTGGCCACGATTTATGTTTCAATTGGTACTAATTTTGTTAATTACAAAGATATTAGCGCCAATCCTGCAGAGAAGTCTGAGAGTTACCTTAAAGGGGCTTTGCAAAATGACTATAATACTGCACTGAGAGACCATATTGCTTTCTATAAGAAATATTTTGACAGGGTATATCTTGACCTGGGTACAACAGATTCTGTTAGTAATCCAACTGATGTAAGGTTGAAACAATTTAAACACGGAAATGATCTGCAGCTTGCTGCACTGTATTTTCAATATGGGCGTTACCTGCTAATCAGCAGTTCGCAGCCTGGCGGACAGCCTGCTAATCTTCAGGGTATCTGGAACCATCTGTTAAAACCACCCTGGGAAAGTAAATACACCCTGAATATCAATTGTGAAATGAACTACTGGCCTGCGGAGGTAACTAACCTGACAGGACTTAACCAGCCATTATTCAGCATGATCAGAGATCTGTCAGTTACAGGTAAGGAAAGCGCAAGTAAGCTATATGATGCAAGGGGATGGGTAGTACACCATAATACAGATATATGGCGTGTTACAGGCATATTTGACATGGCATTTTACGGATTATGGCAATCGGGCAGTGCATGGCTCAGCCAGCATATGTGGCAGCATTACCTGTATACAGGTGACAAAGCTTTTCTTGGAGAGGTGTATCCGATAATGAAAAGTGCTGCAGAATTTTATGTTGACGAACTTGTTGAGGAGCACCATACAGGATATTTGGTAATAGGCCCGTCCAACTCACCTGAAAATAAATACCTGGGTCTGGCATCAGCAAGTGTGGGAACAACAATGGACAACCAACTGATATTCGATTTGTTTTCCAATGTGATAAGGTCAGCTGAAATACTTAACCTTGATAATGCCTTTGCTGATACACTCCGGAATAAACGTTCACGGCTGGCACCAATGCAGATCGGACAATACAGTCAGCTTCAGGAATGGCTTTATGACTGGGATGATACTACAGATCATCACCGCCATGTTTCACATCTCTATGGATTGTACCCTGGTAACCAGATATCGCCAAAACGGACTCCTGAACTTTTCCAGGCTGCAAAAAACTCTCTGCACTACAGGGGTGATGAGTCTACAGGCTGGTCCATGGGATGGAAAGTAAACCTGTGGGCACGATTACTGGATGGTAACCATGCGTATAAACTCATTGCTGATCAGTTAACGCCGGCAGTTCAGCCAGATGGTTCTGTAAAAGGAGGAACTTACCTGAATCTTCTTGATGCCCACCCGCCGTTTCAGATTGACGGTAATTTCGGCTGTACAGCTGGTGTTGCTGAAATGCTTCTCCAGAGCCACGACGGATACATTTATATACTGCCTGCATTACCCGGGCGCTGGCCACATGGTGAAGTGAAAGGATTAGTGGCCAGGGGCGGATTTGAAGTGGACATAAGCTGGGAGGACGGGAAAATAAAGACGCTTACTATTCAATCCGGACTGGGAGGTAATTGCCGTTTGAGGTTATTACAGACAATAAAGTCTACCTGTGATGCACAACTTACTGAGGCAACCGGAGTTAATACAAATCCGTTTTATTTTGTAAATGAAATAAGTAAGCCGTTAATATCACCTGAAGCAAAAATTAAAAAACCTGAAATAAAAGAATCACAAGTATACGATCTCGCAACAGACCCCGGAAAAACTTATACTTTTGTGATTGAAAAATAAGATATAAATAACTGAATATATCATAATAACTCCGGCAACTAATGATAAATACGGGGCTTATATCAAAGGGATTAATACGATTCACACTTGTTCTTTTTTATGTGTTTATTATGGCAGATTGTTATTCCATGGAAGGTCTTCGCTATGATATATTATTGAATGATGACTGGCGAACTGCAGCAAATGATACAAACCAGTATGCATACCAGGGATTTGAACAATCAGGTTTTAATGATTCGGACTGGGAAAATGTAACTATACCCCATAACTGGGATAAGTATGATGGTTACCGGAGGATGTTACATGGAAACAGGCATGGTTATGCCTGGTACAGAAAATATTTCGCAATTAGTTCCGGTGAACATGACCGGAGGTATTTCCTCTGGTTCGAAGGTGTCGGATCATACGCCACAGTTTGGCTTAATGGCAAAAAGGCAGGCTATCATGCTGGCGGCAGAACATCTTTCACCATTGATATTACCGATATAGTCTATACTGATAACAGACCAAATTTATTAGCAGTACGTGCTGACCATCCGGCGTCAATAAGAGATTTACCATGGGTATGTGGCGGCTGCTCCGAGGAACGGGGTTTTTCAGAAGGCTCCCAGCCAATGGGTATTTTCAGGCCTGTTCATTTAATCATTACCAGGGAGGTTAGGATAGAACCTTTTGGAGTACATATATGGAATGATACAACCGTATCTGATAAATATGCCCTGATAAATATTGAAACTGAAGTAAAAAATTATAGTGAAAAGACAAGAACTGTTACCCTTGTAAATCGTGTTTTAAACCATGATGGCACAATTATCGCTGAAGGCAGGTCAAAAGAAAAGATCCCTGCCGATACAAATATTATTATAAGGTATGAGCCACTTCAGATAACCAATCCGCATCTATGGTCACCGGAGAATCCATACCTTTATTTAGTAGAGTCAGAGTTGACTGAAAAGGACAAAGTAATTGATTATATTACTACCCGTTATGGTATAAGGTGGATTAGGTGGCCCGTTGGGGGAGAAGGCATGAACGGACAGTTTTTTCTTAATGGTAAGCCGGTTTTTATAAACGGAACGGCCGAGTATGAGCATATGATGGGACAGAGTCATGCTTTTAGTGCCGAACAGATACAATCCCGGGTAATGCAGGTGAAAGCGGCAGGTTTTAACGCATTCAGAGATGCCCACCAGCCGCATAATCTAAGATATAATAGATTTTTAGATCAATATGGAATCCTATGGTGGCCCCAGTTTGCAGCCCATATATGGTTTGATAATCCTGAATTCAGGGACAATTTTAAAATGCTGCTAAAAGACTGGGTGAAGGAGCGCCGTAACAGTCCCTCATTGATACTATGGGGACTTGAAAACGAGAGTTCCCTCCCTGCTGATTTTGCAGAGGAATGTACTGCCATTATCCGCGGGCTTGATCCTACTGCCTCTGCACAGAGGAAAGTAACAACCTGTAATGGGGGGGAAGGCACTGACTGGAATATTATTCAAAACTGGTCAGGTACATATGAGGGTGATCCTTATACCTATGCTGAGGATATTCAGCGTGAATTACTAAATGGAGAATACGGAGCCTGGAGAAGTATTGATATGCATACTGAGGGACCTTTTGAAGAAAACGGACCAATAAGCGAAGACAGGATGACACAGTTAATGGAGATGAAGATAAGACTGGCTGAATCGGTAAGAGAAAAATGTTGCGGACAATTTCACTGGTTGTTCAACTCTCACGAAAACCCGGGAAGAACACAGAACGGTGAAGCATTACGTGAACTGGACAGGGCGGGCCCAGTCAACTACAAAGGATTATTTACGTGCTGGGGAGAGCCCCTGGATGTTTATTATATGTACAGGGCTAATTATACTTCTGCAGATAAGGAACCAATGGTATATATAGTCTCACATACATGGCCCGGACGTTGGACAGCGCCCGGTAAAAAAGACGGTATAGTTGTATATTCCAATTGTGAGGAGGTTGAACTTTTCAATGATGTTAAAACACTTTCTCTTGGCAAACGAACACGCCAGGGCACTGGCACACATTTTCAATGGGATGGGGTAGAAGTACTCTATAATGTGCTTTATGCCACAGGATATATAAATGGTAAAGTTGTGGCACATGATTGTATTGTGTTGAACCATCTTCCGGAATCACCACATTTTGCTGATTTAACAGAAGAAGCAAAACCTGTTCCGTCCTCAATCCGGGGTTATAACTATCTGTACCGAGTTAATTGCGGCGGGCCCGATTATAAAGATAAAAACGGCAACATATGGATGGGCGATTGTCATAAAACAAGTGATACAACATGGGGCAGTAGATCATGGACAGACGAGTATCAGGCTATGCCTTCTTTCTATGGTAGCCAGAGACGGACTTTTGATCCTATAGGAAACACAACTGACTGGAAGCTTTTCCAGACATTCCGTTATGGCCGTGATATGCTTAGCTATGAATTTCCTGTGCCCGATGGGGAATACCTTGTAGAACTTTATTTTATCGAACCCTGGTACGGCACAGGGGGAGGTATGGATTGTTCCGGATGGCGGCTTTTTGATGTGGCTGTAAACAACAAAATAGTATTGAAGAATCTGGATATATGGAAGGAAGCCGGGCATGACCAGGTACTTAAGAAATTAGTAAAGGTGAATGTTATGGGCGGACAGCTTGTCATTTCTTTTCCGAATATGGCAAGCGGACAGGCAGTAATATCTGCAATAGCTATAGCTTCACATGACAATCAAATAACACCGTCTCCCCGGTCAGTTTTCCTGGTTGAAAACTTTAGCATGACCGACAGGGAAGCATCAGAAAAATGGTCTGTCCAGTCATGGATGGACATAGGCGATATACAATATACAGATGATAATGTAACCTTCAGGTCACTGCCTTCAAACCTCTATGGTGCTGAATGGATAAGAACGGGTAAGATGAACAAAGGGTCTGATGATCATATTCTTGCTACCTTCAATCTAAGTGCTGAATCGGATGTGTATGTAGCCCTGGATACATTAATAACCGAAAGGCCGGCATGGATGGAAAGTTATGAAGATACCGGAACCATAATTGAAAATGATCATGACGGAGGGCATAAATTCCGGGTTTACAGTAAACGTTATCCCGGGGGAGCTACAGTGCTGCTGGGTAATAATGGCAGTTCATCATCAGAAAATGCCCAGATGTATACTGTTGCTGTTTGTCCGGTTACAAGCATTAAACAACCCGGTGATTAAAATAAAAAACCCAATAATACCTGTTAAAGCATTATCGGGCAGTAAAGATTTTTATCCTTAATCTTAACTATCTAAATCACTTTAGTAAGATCATCTTCCTTGTAATTACCATGTCATTCATCTTAAGCCTGCAAAAATACACATTACTGTTAAGATTTGAGGCATAGAAGGGGACTTTGTAAGTTCCTGTTTCTTTTGTTTCATTTACCAGGGTAGCAACCTCCATACCAAGGGAATTGTACACCGCTAACCTTATATCACTTCTTTCAGGTACCGAATAAGTGATTGTTGTTGTTTCATTAAAGGGATTAGGGTAATTTTTAAGGAGTTCGCCTGGATTAATTTTCATTTGTTCAATTTCACTTGGCGGAGTTGCTGCTGAATCTAACAAACTTATATTGTCAATAACAATATCGTATGGCAATTCCTGTGGGGGTTGAGCTTCTGAATCAATCCATGCACCAACGTTCACAGTAAAGTACACAGTTGCTTCCTCACCAAGGGTATCAGGGAGATAAAATCTTTCACCGCTACCTCTGCAGTTATCATCCTGAAATGTTCCGTCAATATTGGCACCACAACCCAGCCAGGTATTGAAACCAAGAACACACCAGTCCCCGTCAGGATAGTCTTCGCCATCAACAGGTTCCATAGTACCAATAAGTATCTCGCACCAGAACTGGTTAAGTTCACCAAAGGTTAGGTCACTAAATGCACCACTTATTATATATTTCGTGTCTGCTTTTAAAGTAACCGGCTGCCAGAACAGGATATTGGAAGATGCCAGACCATCAGCAAATACATTAAGAGTTCCGCCTTCACAGAAAGTACAGGAGTTATTGCTGTTAAATTCATAGCCAGCCTCTTCTTCACTGTCCAGATGTGAAACATTCCATGCTTCGGGATCTTCCATATTGCCACCCTGAAGCATCTCCACCTGCCCAGAGGCATTTTTTGACAACGATAATACAAGAAGCAGGCATAATGCAACAGGAATAAATTGCTTCTTAATTAGTGTTGGTAAGAGTAAATCTTTTTTCATGGTATTTATTTTTAAGTTTAGAAAATGATTATTTCAAATAACTGAAATTAACATCTGTCTTAGGCTCTTCAATGCTATTCTATTAACAAATTTAAGCTAATATTTTCTTTTAGTCAACCGTCTGGCGTAATTAATTGATTTTTGAAAATGGTAGTTTTATTTTCTATATTTATCATGATAAGCTATTAGTTTAATAAAAAATGATCATTTATTTAATTAAAATAAAAAAACAAGTATAAAATGAACAGCAAAAAAAATCCGGAAACCAGCAGAAGGAATTTCTTGAAAAAAGGCATGGCAGGTGCAGCCGGTTTATCTGTAGTGTCTTCTCTTAATGCCCTGAATTTTAAAGAAGGAAAACAGCAAAATATGAAGGACGGGGTTGATAAGAAGATCATCTGGCGCACATTAGGAAGAACAGGCATAAAAGTACCTGTAATAAGTATGGGAACTTCAGCAAATGAATATTTAATTAAGGCTGCCCTTAATAGGGGTATTATATACTTTGATTGTGCAAATGGTTATGGTAACGGGCTGCATGAAGCAACTTTCGGACGGGTATTAAAAGGCAAACCACGGGATTCATTTGTGATTGTAACCAAAATATATGGTCTTCGTGATAATAGTACAGGTATGCCGAGGACAAATGTCACCACGGAAGAATTTATTGCTGATTTCAGGCAAAGGATGGAAACGAGTTTAAAAAGGCTTCAACTGGATTATGTTGATATTCTGTATTTGCACGCTGCAGATAATCCGGAAGTTATCAGGCTAAGTATGATTAAAGATCTTATGCAGGAATTAAAAAGTGAAGGTAAAACCAGGTTTCTTGGAATTTCAACTCATACAAATGATGTTATATATGCAATTGCGGAGGAAGGTGTTTATGATGTTATTCTTGCCGGATATAATTTCCGTGATCAGGAAAGCGGAGCAACTAAAAAAGCAATTCATCATGCAGCCCAGTCAGGTTGCGGTATAGTTGGCATGAAAGCTCTGGCAGGTGTATACTGGGATGAGGAACGAAAACATCCGATAAATCCCAGGGCAGCAACTAAATGGATGTTGCAGAACGAGGACATTCATACTGCTGTCCTTTCAATGAATACATTTGAACAGCTTGAAATGTACTGGTCACTGATGAATGACTTAACTCTCACTCCTGAAGAAGAGAGTGATCTCCGCCTGGGAGAGAATCTAAGTCTGACAGGACTTTATTGTTCCAACTGCAGGCAATGTTTACCCCAGTGTCCGCATGGAGTAGATATTCCAAAGCTTATGAGAAGCTATATGTATGCTTATGGATACCGGAAACCCTCCAAAGCAAAAGAAACACTGCAACTGGTTGACGCTACCAAGATAAGATGTAGTGAATGTTCTTCCTGCGATATTGACTGCAGTATGGGCTTTAATATTCGAAAAAAAATAACAGATATTACCCGCATTATGGATATTCCGGATGAATTTTTAGTTTAATAATGAATTAATTGTTAATGAAATGATAGCAAGAAAAATTCAATTACTGGTCATATTGGCTGTTTATTGTTTGCTAATACCGGTATCTTATACCAGGGCAGACTCAGATATAAAAAAATACTTTCCTGATATTGAAGGATTTTCAAGAGCCGGTGAGATAGAAACTTATCAGCCTGGTAATCTCTATGAAATTATTAATGGAGCAGCTGATATTTACCTCAATTATGAGTTCAGGGAACTCGCTGTTCTTACATATAAGAAACCGGCAGAGCAGTCAATTACGGTTAAAATATACCGCCATGAGAATCCTGATTATGGATTTGGCATATACAGCCAGGAAAGGTCTGATTATATCGGGAATTTTATAGAGATTGGTACTGAAGGTTATTATGAAACAGGCATATTGAATTTTTACAAGGACTGTTTTTATGTGAAAATGAGAGGATACAACCTTGAAAACGAAGAATCTGTTTTATCTGAGATTGCCCGGCAGATAGCTACTCTCCTGCCCGGAGAAAGTAAATATCCGGATAGTTTCAGAATTTTTCCTGAAACAAACAGGCAGGTTAACAGGGACAAATTTATTCCAAAGGATTTCCTGGGATATCCGTTTTTTAAGATGGCTTACACAGCAGATTACTATGCTCCGAATGAAGGCCTGTTTACATTCTTTATCCTTAAGGGTAACTCCAGGGAAGAATGCAGAGAAATGCTGCAGGCATATATGGAATTCCTTGAAAAGGATAAACAGGAAATTTCAGAAGGTCGAATGACTGTAGCAGATCCTTACTATGGCATTATTGACATGGTATGGAAAGATAATTATATTAAAGGGACTTTCGGACTGCAGGACAGTGCTTTGAGGACCAGATATCTGGAGTTTGACTATGACAAATTCAAAATGAATGTTGACAAATCCAACATAGCATTTAATAAAAAAGTATCATCTTCATCAATAGAAAACATTAGTTATAAACCGGAGAATGCAGTTGACGGACACCTGATAAGCCGGTGGTCAAGTGATTTTTCCGATCCACAATGGATATGTGTGGATCTTGGCGGTAATTTTACAATTAACAAGGTAAAACTATTCTGGGAAAAAGCATTCGCACGATCATATCAGATCCAGGTTTCAGCAGACGGGAATAAATGGACAGCAGTATACTCAACAGAAGAAGGAGATGGCGAGGTTGATGAGATTCAATTTGAACCGGTAAAGGCAAGGTATGTACGCATGTATGGGTTGCAAAGGGCTACGGGCTGGGGCTATTCATTATACGAATTTCAGATAAGGGAGGAAAAGTGAACACTGCCCTGAGAAGGGCACTATCCCCTCTTACACCTTCACTAATTTTTTTGTTATTACAATTCCGGAAGTAATGAGCCTGCAGAAATAAATGCCAATCTTTACTGGCTTACCGACTGTATTTTTACAGTCCCATAAAACTGAGTAGTTTCCAGGCACCTGTATCTGGTCAACGAGGGTTGTTATCTTTTTCCCTGAGATATCAAATATGGTAATATTAGTGTGGCCTAGATCCGGAACAAAATAAGAAATAGTAGCACTTGTTTTAACAGGATTAGCGTAAATATTGAGTGAAACATCACTGAAAGTAACCGGACCAGCAATATTGCTTATCACTCCTGTATCTCTTACTATTGCAGTATCCATATTTGTAATATGAATATTATCAAACCAGAAATGCATCCCTGTCATGTCATGGTGTTCAGCAACAATTTCAAACCTGTCAACAGCTGACCAGTCATAATCACCAACAGGATTGAACCATTCACCATCCCATGATCCATGTTCTGTAAATTCGTTTAACGGGATGTACAGGTGATGCCATCTTAAGTCCCACATAGCAAGATTTTCATCTATTGTATACCTCATGCGCCAGGGATGATCGACGGGCTCGCTGGTTTTAGTATCAATAAAGCGAATATCAAATTCTGCACCGGACTGTGAGCCGCGGACCATAAAATCAAAGGCATAATCATTTTCAACAAGTTCAGTAAGATCTTTGTCAGGCCGAAAATCAAATCCAATATTGTTATACTGGTCTGCGTCTCTCCAGTAAATACAATAACTGCCGTTATTCGGATTGTTTTCTGAGTAAAAATCTATTATAGCTTCTCCGGCCCAACTCGATTCATTAATCCACTGTCCTATATAATCCGTATATACAGGAAAGCCCACTGAATCAGGTTTCAATATAAATTCTTCCTGTTCAGGTACATTTAATCCTAATGCGCGGACCAGCGCAGTATCAATATCATACTCAAACAAATCATTCCCTCCTTCTTCAAATATTCCAAAACCTCCTGTATAATCCCATATTGTCCATGCTATATTATTATCCTCAAGGTATGTGCGTACAGTGTCGTACCAGTTTACCCTGTCCGTATGGGGGCTGTTAGGGATGTAAACTCCGAATTCCCCGCAGAAAATCGAAACATTACGGCTGTTCTTGAAGTCCACTGCTATATCAATAAGATCCTTTACATGTTCGACAGTACCGTCAGAGCTATAGTTATTCAGGGCACTTTGTATCCATGTCCCTATAAGATCATCAGGACATTCGGGGATGCTGCCGGCATCATAGGGGAAAGGCACACCGGCCAGTGATTCCATGGAAGGGTCTGTCCAGCTGGCCCCCTGGTGGGTGAACAGGAAGGGATCATAAAAATGAAATGTGTAAATAAGTTTATCGTCTGTATAGTCCGGCATATCATCCAAATTATTATAACTGTTCCATCCGGCAGGTCCGATAATAATTGTATGTTTTGTGTCAACGTCACGGATTGCATCTATTACATTCTGCTGTATAGTATTCCATATTTGATCTGAAATACCGTGGGGTTCATTAAGTACCTCATAATATATGTAGTTTGAACGGTCTTTATAATGTTCAGCCATTTGTGTCCATACTTTTATCAAAACCGGTTCAATATTGGGATCAGTATTCACTGATGGATCAAAAGTATGGTTGTCAATCAAAAGATGGATCTGCAGATCTTCTGCCCAGCTGACTGCCGAATCGAGAAAATTCATAAAGATCGGATCCAGTATGTAGTCAGGTTCACCATCAGTCATATTATGCAAGTTAATCGGCAACATTATAACATCACAGCCCAGGCTTTTAATGTTTATAAAATCCTTCCTGGTGAATTCTGTGAATTGTATCTGTCGCGCGTTACCTGCCTGAAACCATCCGGTTAGGTTTACACCGCGGTTAAATGGTGTCTGCGACACGGCAAACTGAATACAAATACTTAAAAAAATAATACTACTAAATACAAATCTTTTCATCATATTATCATTTATTATTGCTACAATTGAAGATCAGGTCTCTGCATCATGGTTTACTACAAATATAATTATTATGCATGGAATAAAATATTTTGCATCATTTTATAGTATTCCCGTCTATTTATAAAAATCGTTTATTAACCAAAATTTAACAGAAGTGGATAAAAACAGTAATAAAATAAGAGATGCTGTAAGAGAAAGTTATGGCAAAGCAGCGGAAAAGCCTTCGTCATATGGTTGTGGATGCAGTAAAGAAGAAGATAGCGGATGTTGTTCGCCGGATATTAGTTAACGAGAGGGTTAGGGGCAACAATATTAATGATTTTATTGTTTCTGTGACTATTGAAGCAGTTAAGCCTTCCTCCGTCAGTTAAGCATTCCTCCGGCAGGTAAACCAGCAGTAACATAGTGCTTATTTCTTTTTATATTTTGATAATTCGGTTTTTAGCCTGTTAATCTCTTTTTTATATTCTTTCTCCTTTATTTTGTATTCATCTGATATTTTCTCAAATTCCTTTTCCTTCCTTTCCATTTCTTCCTGGGTGGCTGCCATCTCCTCGAGGTTTTGTCTCAGCTCCTCCTCCTGGGAGGTTAACTCTTCGGTTTTTTGTTTTACCTGCTCATACATTTTTTTCATATTCTCATTTGCCTTAATTGTGGCTAATGTTGCTGAAACCATTTCTCCCATCTTATCTACAAATTCTATTTTGTAAGGTTCAAGTTTCTCAAGTGATACAATTTCCACAACACCCATAACCAGTTCATCAAGCTTTAAGGGTATAAGGGCTAAATGCTTACACCGGGTTTCCCCTAAACCGGACGAAAGTCTGGCATACTCTTCAGGGAGGTCATCAACCAGGATGACTTCCTTTTCTTTAAAGCATGTTCCTACCTGTCCTTCGCCAACATTAAACTTTTTTATCTCTGATTTTTTTTTGTCATAACCGTAACTTCCTATCATTTCAAGATATTGTTCCTTTTCATTGTCAGATATAATAAACACGCCCCCCTGGTTTGCTTCAAGATATTCCACAAGATTTGAAATCAGCACCTTTGCCAGGGTATTGAGATCATCTTTATTTTTACTTGTCAAATCACTAAACTTGGCCAATCCAGCATTATACCATTTCTGCACTCTTTCTGCTTCTTCTTTCTGCTGCAGGGCAATGCCCTGCTTTTCAATTTCTTTTTTTTGTTTTTCCAGTTCTTTTTTCCCCTCTTTTATATTCTTTTCAAGGACTGCCTTATCTTTTTTTACATGTTCTTCCCTGCGTTTAATAATATAATAAACCGCATATACTATGATAGCCGCCGATATAATGTAAAACCACAGGGTCCTCCAGAATGGAGGAACAATTTTTATTTCCAGGGAGGCCCCTTCCTCATTCCAAATTCCGTCATTATTAGAGGCTTTAACCCTGAATACATAATCCCCGGGATCGAGGTTTGTAAAAGAAACTTTACGTTCATTTTTTGCATCAATCCATTTATCGTTAAATCCTTCCATCATATACATATATCTGTTTTTCTGGGATTGGCGGTAATTTAAAGCAGTATACTCAAAGGAAAATATATTTTGATTATATTTTAGTTTTATATGCTTTGTAACCAGAATATTCTTTTTCAATATTGACTCATCGCCAATTTCAACTTCCTCATTAAATAATTTGAATCCTGTAATATAAACAGGTGGTTTGTACGGATTATCCTGTACTTTTTCGGGATCGAACATATTAAATCCGTTTACTCCCCCGAACAGGAGTTCCCCTGTAGACAGCTTTCTGAATGCCCATCTTCCAAACTGATTGCTCTGCAGCCCGTCGCTTGCATTGTAGTTTTTGAAAGTCAGGCTATCCGGATTAAATTTACATAATCCCTCATTGGTACTTAGCCATAAATTTCCTGCTTTATCCTCGAGTATACCCAGAATAACGTCATTTGGCAATCCGTCATTCATTCTGTATATTTTAAAGGTGTTATTTCCCCTGTTCAACAAATTCAGACCGCCGCCATTAGTGCCTATCCACAATCTTTTTTTTGAATCTTCGTAAAGAGAATATACCGACACATTACCAATTCCTTCTGTTTCATTTTCAGTTTCATTTACTTCCTCATAATGAACAAATATCTTCTTATCCCGGTCATACATAAAAAGACCTGCTCCCTCGGAAGCTATCCATAAATTACCCAGGTAATCTTCAGTCATCATAACAGCGGCAGATGTAGTATATGAATTAGGATCGTTTTCATCATTAACATATCTGGTGAAATTATCTGCTGACCTGTTATACTTGCTAATCCCATTTCCCCAGGTACAAATCCATATATCATTACGGCTATCCTCATATATATAAAAAATATTGTTGTCACTCAGTGACGATTCATCATCAGGATCATAAACATAATGACTGAACTCACCGTTATCCGGATTATAAACGTTAACTCCGCCTCCCCACATCCCAATCCATATTAAGCCATCACTTGCAAGGTGTAAAGCCAGAACCTTATTATTGGTAAGCCCTTTTGGTCTGGACGGATCAAACATTATATGCGAAAACTTATTTGTAAGCCTGTTAAAGTAATTAAGACCCCCGCCGTCTGTTCCTATCCATATATTTCCGTATTCATCTTCCGCAAAACTGGTAACATTATTGTTACTGAGACTGTTTTCATCATACTTGATCTTCTTATAATGAGAAAATTTATACTTTCCCTTGTCATATATGGATAATCCGCCAAATCTTGTACTAACCCACATACGATTATTGACATCAAAATATATATCTGCAATATCGCTACTGCTTAAGCTCCCTTCTTCATCTTCTTCCTGGTAGAATACTGTAAAATTATCATCAACCTCATTATATAAACATAATCCACCTGATGTACCTACCCAGATCTGACCTTCCGAACTTTCAGCTATGCAATTAACAAGATTATTCGGGAGACTGTTCTTATCGGTTGGATCAGAAACATATTGTTTAAATATGCCTCTATTCACATCCATGAGATTAAGACCCCTGTCAAAGGTACCTACCCACAGCCTTCCCCTGGAATCTTTGAACAGTCGCTGTACCTTATTACTACTAATGCTATGAGGATCATCAGGATCATATGTGAAATTAGTAAATTTGTTTTCGCTTTCGTAAAATAATGATAGTCCGCTGTATGTAGCTATCCAGTAAAGACCCTGACTGTCTTCCAGTGCATACCTGGTAAAATTGCTGGGAAGAGAATTATAATATGTTGGATCATTCTCAATCAACCTCATTTTATTGTTTCTAATATCATAGACATTAATACCCTGTTCGGTTGAAATCCATAACCTGTTTTTTGAATCAATAAATAATTCCTGAATTCCATCAGCAACAATACTCTTGGGATTATCGGGATCATGTATTATCCTTATAAAGTTATTCTTATTCCTGTCATAAAAATTAAGACCACGCTGGGTCCCGATCCATAAATTACTGTCTTTATCTTCAGCTATTGCCCTGACAAAATTGTTGCTTATACTGGTTGAGTCCCGTGGATCATTACGGTATATCTTAATCTGATATCCATCGTATAAATTCAGGCCATCTTCAGTTCCAATCCAAATAAATCCCCTACTGTCCTGAATTGTAGCCAGGGCATTACCCTGTGACAGTCCATTCTCAACAGTTAGATGATCGAATTTTATTTTATTTATTTGTCCCTCAGTACCGGCACAAAATACAAATAAAATCACCCAGGTCAGGTGTTTTGTAAAATTACCCGGTTTTATCATGCCTGTCAGGATATTTAGGTGTTTGGTATAAAAAATGCAAAGTTTTCAGAGAAAATTAACAAAAAAAATTGTCTTTCCAAAGTAAATTTATCAGCACTGACCTATAAAAAACAAACGCTTGCATGTTAACTAACAAGCGTCTGTTTCTGATTCAAAAAAGAACTGGCTGCATGTGGCAGCCAGATTCCCGTTACAATTGAATTAATATTAACCTGTGAAATTATTCTTAATATCCCGGGTTTTGAGTAAGATTTGGATTAGCATTTCTCTGATCCTGAGGAATAGGAAAAAGATTATAATGATCATCAGCTGCTATTGGTCTGAAATCACAAGGATCATTATATTTATCGAACCTTACCAGGTCATTTCTTCTCCATCCTTCTCCTGACAACTCCCAGGCACGTTCAGCAAGTAAAGCATCGAGTGTAAGGGTGGATATAGTGTGTAATTTATCCGGGAAATCAGGGAATGCACGCGCACGTACCTGATTTACCAGGTCGACTGCTTCCTGTGTAGCCGAACCCCCATTTTTTCTCATTAAAGCCTCGGCTTTCATAAGTAGTACATCTGCATAACGAAAGACAACAAAATCATTTTTCAGTTGCATATTTCTGGCACCGGTATAATCATATTTTACCCAGCGTGCCCCTTCATCCTCAAATGAACCCTCCAAAGAGGTAATATCGACTGTAAATATTAATGGTTCGCCTCTTTTTTCCTGGTTACAATATAAAGTATCACCTGATGAAGAAAATTGTAATCCTGTAATCCAGGCATTTCTTCTGATATCAGTCGTATCATAGGATTTGTAAAATGAAGGCATTGCACACATTCCATTCCAGCCTCCCTCAGTCATATCATAAGTCAGGTTACTCGTAAAGTGAAGTGTCCACAAATGAAGCTGGAACATTCCGGGCCCGCCCCAGTCAACTGCCTCAACATCATCATAAGGTACCACAAAAATATTTTCCGGAGAACCTTCATTTTCGGCTAAGAAATTTTCAAAATAATCATCGGCTAATGAGAATTTCCCGGAGTTAATAACAGAGTCACATGCTTCAATACATTCATCCCACATAGCCTGACCGGTAAATACTTCTGCATTAAGATAAAGTTTGGCCAGTAATGTAAAGGCTGCATAACGGTGAAAACGTCCATAGGTTGTCATATCAACTGAATTATTTAATACTGATGTTCCTTCACTGATCTCCTCTTCAACAAAATTAAATACTTCCTGCCTGCTGCTGTTCACCGGAGCATATTCTTCAGGAACATCATAGCGGTCAACCAGGGGAACATTACCGAACAGGTCGAGTGCAACAAAATAGTAAAATGACCTCAATGCCTTTAATTCGTTCATTACGGAAATCAGAGCAGGAGTTATTTCTTCAACCTGCAAATATATATAAATCGGACGGTTGCAATTTGATACGCCGGTATATATAAAATTCCAGGCTGCATTTATATCACCTTCCTCTGTAGTCCATTCATGTTTGTGAAAACGCTGGTAAATTCCGGCATTATACCAGTGTGAACCGCGTGTGGGAATTAGCATTATATCTGTAGTTAAAACATTCAATCCCCAGACTCCTTCGGGTTTAACAATACCTTTCAGGCTTGTATATGCAGGACCTGCTGCAGATAAAACCTGTCTTTCCGTTTTAAAATAGGTTTCACCTACAATATCGTGATAAACCTCAACATCCAGATCTGTACATGAAAATAACCCTGCCAGTATTATTGATATGAATAATAGCTTTTTCATAGTCATATAATTTAAAATTTTACATTAAAACCAACCATAAAGTTACGCGTACTGGGATAATCAAAACGATTATCATTGCCGGGCTCCAGCCCGCGTATGGAAACTTCCGGATCAACACCTGTATAACCGGTTATAACAAACAGGTTTGTACCTGTTAAATATATTCTTGCAGCCGTTATCCACCCTATGTTTTTAACTGGTAATTTATATCCGATTGTTATATTATCAACTTTAACAAAATCGGCATCCTCAACATAATAGCTGGAAAAATCAGGTTCGTCCCACACATCTTCATCTAGTGCTGTTTTCATTACATTATCAGGCAGAAACGACGGATTGTCGTACCATATCCGCTTTGCATTAATAATTTGTTGTCCGAACATACCTCTGCACATTATTGTTAAATCCAAGTTTCCGTATCGTAAAGTTGTAGATAAGCCCATATATAAGTCGGGAATACCGTTCCCTACAACATCCCTGTCAGCAACATTAATACGGCCATCAGAAGTGTCATTAACAGGATCATAATCCCTGAATATCCATCCACCTGTTGAATCCAGGCCTTCAAAAACATATCCGTGTATGTTTCCCAATGGTTTACCAACCTCATAGCGGTGTGTCCATGCTTCAACACCGGGAGGACCTATATCTCCCAGATTTCTTCCTTCCAGTGTAAAATAATCATTGGAAAGTGAAAGTAGTTTATTTTTTCTGTAGTCAATATTAAAATCAAACCTCCAGTTAAATTTTTCTCTTACAACTGGTTCTGCATTTATACTAAATTCAATGCCTGAATTTCTCAGTGAACCTACATTCTGCCATGTTTGATCATGTAAATTCGGTGGTTTGGGTACATCATAAAGTTCTAAAAGATCCTTTGTGTCACGTATATAATAATCAACAGTACCTCCCAGTCGCGAATTCAGTATTAACCAGTCAAGTCCTATATTGTATTCATGTTTGGTTTCCCACTTAAGATCAGGATTAGGGTTGCTTATAGGGCCGAATCCCTGAATATAATTACCTTCATAGTAAAATCTTCCTTCATAACCGTATCTTATGAGGGGGACATAGGGATCATCCAGCCCTTCGTTGCCTGTAACACCATATCCTGCGCGTAGTTTAAGCATTTGAATATCAAACGCACTCATAAAATCTTCATTGGAAATGTCCCATGCAGCAGATACAGCGGGGAATGTACCCCATTTGTTGTTTGCTCCGAATTTTGATGAGCCTTCGCGCCTTACACTTGCTGAAATAAAATACCTCCCGCGAAAATTATATGCACCACGTGCAAAAAATGCTATCAGCCGGCTTTGTTTCTTATCAGAGTCCATAGTGGCACTTCCTTCAGTAAGATATGTTCCCAATCCTAAATAATTGTATTTTACTTCATCAGTAACAAAATTTGTATTCGACGCTTCAAATCCTTCATAAATAAAATCCTGGTATGAATACCCACCAATGATATTAATATTGTGGTGAGACAGCTGTTTTTTCCATTCAATGACTGACTCAAATGTTGTTACTGATTTAGCATACATTTCACGTTCAGCCCGACCATATGTTCCGGCTGTTTCCTGAGGAAAAGAATAGCTGGGCTGATAATATCCACCCAGTGAATCAATGATATGCAAACCTGTAAGAACTCCAACCTTTAATGCTTCAGTTATATTTAAATCAGCGCCCAGATTCACAAAGTATCTTGTAATTTTTTTATCATCTGAACGTTCCGTCAATATTCCAACCGGATTATCATTTTGCCAGCCAGGGACCTCAAATACACTACCATCAGGATTATAAACAGGCTGTGTTGGATTTCGTTTAATACATTGCCTGACAGCATTATAATCTACAGGATGATAGTTACTGTTAGTCATGCCTAACTGGGTGTTAAACATAAGCCTGTCATTTAAGGCTAATTGTTGCATATTTAAACTTACTTTATAATCTTTTCTTGAAGAATTAAGCAGTATACCTTCCTGACTCAAATAATCAAATGATAAGCGATAGCTGGTATTTTCAGACCCGCCGCTTAATGAAAGATGTTGATTGTGGCTGAATGGTTCCCTTGTAATTTCATCAAACCAATCAGTATTATATCCATAGTCTTCCATACTTGCAGCTTTGTTAACTTTACTTATATTATCTGACTGGTCCCATTCTTCTTTTACTGAGCGGTACACATCTGCGCTTAGAACTTCAATTTTATTTAAAAGACGCTCCGTAAAAAATCTGCTTGAAAACTCAACCTGCATTTTACCTCTTTGACCTTTTTTCGTTGTAACCAGTAATACGCCGTTAGTTCCACGAGTACCATAAATAGCTGCTGCTGAACCGTCCTTAAGAATATCTATAGACTCAATATCTTCCGGGGCAATAGCTTCAAGGCTTCCTCCAGGGATCCCATCCACAACTATTAGAGGCTGAAGACTGCCTTTTACACTTGAAGAACCTCTTAACAATATTTCAAAACCTGAGTTAGGATCACCGCCATTAGGTCTGACAACAGATAAGCCCGCTACTTTTCCCTGTATTAACTGAACAGGATCAGAAAATACTCCCTGGTTAAAATCATCCTCTTTCATTGAAGCTACAGAGCCGGTAAGTTCTCTCTTCTTAACAGAGCCATATCCGATTACCACAATCTCATCAAGGGCCTCAATACTTTCAACAAGAGTTAAATTAATTGTTGTCCGACCGGCAACATCGACTTCTTCGGACAGATAGCCTACGGATGAAAATATAAGTACTGCATCGGGGCCTGATACCGTAATAGTGTAGTTCCCATCCTGATCAGTTGAAGTACCACTCTGGGTAGCTTTCTCAAGAATATTAACACCAGGCAAAGGTTCACCTGTGTTTGCATCAGTTACAGTACCCTTTATTTCCACTTCCTGCTTTACCTCAGTTAAAAGATCTGAATGTGTATAACCGGTTGCGGTTATGTATATCAGATTTATCGATAAAAGCAAGATTGATAGTTTAATGATTATCAGGGCTTTTTTCAGATTATTGGACCCCCTGGCATTTTTAAAAAATAAAAGTTTTTTCATACTTAAGTTTTGTTTTAGGTTAAACATTTAATTCTTATGAATAATTGTCTTGTTTTCGATTATTTCTGTTGCTTAATTATCTTAGTTATTTTAGTCTTATTGTTATGGCTGATAGTTAATATAAATATACCATTTTGCAGGTTTTTACCTATCAAACAGTCTCCGTTACAGCTGTCTGATTCAAACTGTAAACCATTCATATCAACAATAGTATATTTAAATGGAATATCAGCCTGAATATACATTTCTGTTACAAAGGGATTAGGCGCGCAATATATATTATGAAGCTTATTATCAGTAATTAAACTGACAGCACAGGGTTCTTTTCCGGTGTTCCCACCAACACAGGAATCACAGGCATCGTAGTATGCTGTTCCGTTCATGTCACCATTGCAGTCGTAGAGTTGTTCGCCATATAGTATACCGCGACCGCCTGTTGCAATGTACATACGGCCATACATGCGGGGATCACCTGTAACTATATTTATCCAGCCAAATTGCTGCTTGTCGGTATTTATGCGTATCCAGCTTTCACCCTCATCATCTGAACGGAAAAATCCGGTTACCCCGTTAACTTTGCCTGATATATAGATTGCAGGATAGTTATTGCCTGGAAAAGCCCTGCCAAATCCAATTCTGCCACCTTCCTGTACATTATTGATTTTACGGAAGTCTGTTCCGGAATTAACGGACTGATAAAGCCCGCCAGGTACAGCAAGCCAGATATGACCTTCTTTACCATAAACGGTTCGTATAGAAGCATCACCCAGCTGCCAGTCCGGTACAGTCGGTAACCCGGTAGTTTTAACAGCAAAAGATTTTCCTCCGTCTGTACTTGCCAGAAGCTGTCCGTTAAGTGCATTATATACATAAAGCTTAAGTGGATTTACACGGTCAGATACCGGTTTCAGGTTTGAGCCTGCTCCTGCACATGCCTGCCATCTGGAGCCATTGTCTGTCGAATAATGCATCGAAGCTCCGCCGGGGCACCACACAATAGTATTACCATCAGCTGAAACAGCAATATTTCCGCCGGCATTTGTGCCTGAGGGTGTGCTACCAAAAGCTGTCCATGTTGTGCCGCCATCTGTTGAGTAAGCACCATAGCGTCCTCCTGAATTATCATGTGTACGTGTCATGAAGCCAGGTTTTTTTTCAGCATAGTCAATGCTCCTACTTGTCCCGTAGCGAGGTATAAACCTTCCGGCAGGAGGTGATTCATCCAGGTTGTCGTGGCGAAAACCGTCGATATCACCAATTACACTGACAAGAGAGGCTCCTGAAGTGGGACTTATTATTCCCAGGGGCACAGTCTCCTCCAGACCTGTATTCATAAACTTCCATTTTGCAGGATTATACTGATCGGCGTCAGTAATATTTTTACATGCCCATAACCCATAACCGGTGATGAACCATGCATTGTCAGTATTAAATGGATCGATATCAACGTCACCTATCCAGTGAGGATTGGAATAGCTGGCCCATGGAGCAGGAGAATAGTCCCATGTTGATGTTTCAAGGAGGGCTTTCCATGTCTGACCCCCGTCAGTGCTGCGATATATTTCATCACGTGGCCACCATCGGTCAATAGTACTTACCAGCAGAGTCCCGGGATTTTGGGCATCAGCTGATATTCCTGCAAAACCGCCCTGTCCGGTTGGCGGTGTAATGTTAGTCCATTTCCCGCTATTTGTATAGTATTTCCATACCTGGCCGGAATTAACTCCGTTTGGTCCCGGTCCGTCACAAAAAGTCATATAAAGGATGCTGTCAAGTTCAAATGCTGCATGATGGGGCATAAGTGTGGCAGGTCCTCCGGAAACGGGTTCCCATGAAGTACCTCCGTTTATAGTTTTATAGAGATTATTGCCGGTTTGCAAGATACCTACATAGATAGTCTGTGTAGCATTACCTTCAGAACCACTGCTTTTATCAAACAATACAAAAGAAATACCTGCACCATCAGGGGTCTCGGCAACAGGAAATGCGGAAACCTTATCCCATGAAGCCCCATAATCAGTACTTTTCCATAATCCATCCTTGCTTGAACCTAAATAGAGTATACTTCCAAGGTTGGGATCTACCTGCAGGCGTTCACCAGCAGAACGTCCGTCTTCATTTCCTCCGAGTTTGATAGTCAGGTTTGTCTGAGTCCAGTTCCCGCCCCTGTCGGCAGAAGCCAGTATTGCAGCAGTACCGGCCCACCACTGGGTATAGAGACCTGTAGCAAGATATACCCTGTCAGGGTCAGACGGGTCAGTTGCTATACTTAATACACCTGTATAATCAGATTCGTTTTTTCCTATATGGTCTGTAATGGGGAACCATGTGCTATCCGAAGTATTCCAGCGGTAAGCCCCTCCAACATCAGTGCGCGCATAAAGAAGACCTTGTTCAGCCGGACTGTAAATTATGCCGGTTACAAATCCACCGCCCCGTATTTGTACATTCTTCCATCTGTATTCTTCAGTGGTTTGTGCCAGTGTAAAGGATTGAACCGAAATTGCCAGTGTCAGGAGGTATATGAATATGTTTGATTTCCTCATTACTTTGTACGGTTTTGATTTGCTATATCCTGGAATCATTTGTCCTTGTCTTCAACAAGTAAGAACTGAACTGACCAGGGAGAAAGAACAAGTTTTATTTCATCATTTATTTCGTGAGATAAAGCCTTTATATTTTGTAAATTACTAACAGGTCCGCCTGTTAGGTTATCCGGACCTTTACCGTTAACAAACACTTTTTGTGAAAACTCGCCGTTATCATCTCCTCCGGTAAGTGAATAGATATAGCAGCGGCTTCCGTACTTAAAATCATGAATACTCAACCTGGCCATTTGTTCTGTTTTACCTTTGTTAACTATTACAATGCCCGCTTCACCTGAACTGAATTTGGATGCATAGACAATAACATCATCGCTGCCGGATACGGATGAGCTAACCATATGGTCGCCAAAAAATTTCTGAAAGTAGTACATATAAAAATATACAGGTCGGGGGTTCCATTGTGGCACACCAGGTTCATCTCCAAAGTTGAACATCCCGTGATCATCGCCGTTTGCCCATCTGTTAACAAGGTCCCAGCGGCAGGCCATTCCATATTTATTTTTTATAAGCTCACCCAGTACTAATGTTGCATGCATACCATTGATAAATGAGCAGGATTGTTTTGAACCCACGGCAAATATATTCCACTCCGTAAGGGCAACTGGTTTTAAGGGAAGATTGTACTCAGCAGATATCTCTTTCATATGGTCAAGCATCTTAGGTGTTTCCTTTTCAGGAGAATTTAAAATCGTGGCTGCTGTAGAATTCTCGTTGTAGGGAGTGTAGTATGAATGAATAACATAGAAGTCAATTTCATTACCTGCCTGTTCCAGTACTCCCTTGTTCCAGCTGTTTTCTATAGGCGCGTAATATTCTTTTGGTAATTCGACTATTACTGCTCCTATTTTGATATCTGCCCCGGTTTCTTTTGCTGCAGCTCTCATGGAGTCTGCAAAAATCCTGAAGTGTTTACCATATAACTCACCGGAGATTATTTCCGGCTGTCCGTCTGAATTACTTTTTAAGTCTATTTCGTAACCTGACTGCCACTTCCCGAAATTCTCATTACCTATCTCCCAGAATTTCGTACGCCCTTTATCATACCTTACCCAGTCAGCTGCCAGTTTGGCTGCGGTCTGCACAGGGTCAGGACCGGCACCGTAGCGGGCATATGCATAATTAACACAAATAATGCCGGTACTATTGGTTTGCTCCAGCATTTTATAATAATTGTCAACAGATAAAGTCTTTGGTCTTGTATCTCTACCATACCAGAAATTATCAGTGTATTTTTGTTCACCGCCAACATATACAGGATTGGGAACATCTTCCGGTAGTTTTTTGTGTTCTGCATTCCAGAAGAAAAGGTTACTGAGGTTTCCTCCGGGGTAACGCAGTACATTAGGAGAAAGTAATTTTATATGATTAATAAGATCAGGCTGTGTAATCATTTGTGTCATATAAACATTCGCGTTATTACCATATATGTATTTTAATACTTTAGCCACAGTATCACTAAAATTAACATTGATGGAAACTGTGGGTTTTACAGTGGGCTGACCTATATCCTCATAGTCAGGTATAAAAGCTTTTTTCAGCTCAGAATCATTTATAAAGAATCCCTGTGAATCCTGTCCATAGCTGAAATCAGGAATAGCCAGTGCCAGAAGAATTGACAAGTATGATATTATTCCCATTTGTTTAAAATATTTATTTGTAATTTTAAAATGCGCTGGTTTTAAAAATTGTAATATAAATCTTATTCGCTTACCTGTATTATTCTTATGTTATCAACACCAATTGCTATGCTTTCCATTAAAATACCACCTATATCTGCAGAAGGATTTACAAAATACATACCTAAAAAATTGTAATCCTCAATTTGTGAAAATGATGTAAGTAAATTTTCTTGATCAGTACTTAAGTAAAAATTGTTAAGCGGTATGGAAATAGTTATCCAATCGTCAGTTTCAAAATCATTTCTATTATCAACATCACCCCATAATTGCAATGGATAAAGATAATATTCCACCCAGGCATAGTCCTGATCAGGGTCTCGCTTAACCAATCTAAATTCATACCAGCCTGAATTCCATGGACCATTAACATATATTTCAAATTTAACAGCCATATTGTTCGCGGATAATTCAGAATTAAATCGTGGGTATTTACCTGATACAATAGGCATAGCCATTTCCTGGACCCACCATGTTCCCGGAACTAGATTGGTTGATGTACCAAGATAGGCATTTCCCATAAATTCAGGTAATCTGGAATCAGTCGAAGGATCTATTACCACTCCACCCCAGTTTTCAAATGTATTCTTATCATCGAAATTACAAATCATACCTGTTGTATCGTTGAATCTGGCTCCTGCCGGGCTTGCAGAAAGACCACTTTGAGATACAATTACTAAATTCCCACCTTCTGTTACTCCTTCGGGAACTGTCACATATATTAAATTAGCTGATACTATATCATACCCGGAGGCAGAAATATTACCAGGGAAAAGTATATCTTCAACAAAGTAAAAATATGATCCCATAACTGTAATAGTATCGCCAGCTTGCGAAAATTCATTGCTTATATATATTATTTGTGGAGGAGGTGGATATATAATGAAGTCATACTCTGCTTCGCCATAATCAGTAATAATGCGTATTATATTAGGCACATCAGGATCACTGCCCACATTTGGTGTGTCATCAGGAATCTCAACAACAATAGTATTGTCGGTAACGAATGTTGCATTGAAATAAACTTCATAATTATTAATAAAAATTTGCTTTGTACTGGCAAGGTTTTCCCCATGTATAACAACCCAATTTCCAAGGCCGACACCTGATAACGAAGTGTCAGCTGTTGAAGGATCAGTTAACCTTATCCTTGTAATAACCGGGATACTGGTCTCATCTTTATCACAAGAAATTTGGAGTAACAAACTTCCTGTTGTGAATAATAGAATAAAAAAATAGATATTGTTATTTAATATGTTTATTGATTTTTTCATAATATAATGATATTACAAGGTTCTAATTTTCAATTTATTTTAGTATAACCTTCTAACACAGGCAATACCTTTGGAATAATATCCGTAACGGCGGAAGGTTTACTATAAAAATAGTAATGTTATTCATCCTCATCATCAAGTAAAGAAAAATCAAACACTACAGGAGTCTTCTTTAAATTTGGAGCTCTGGCTGCCTCAACCTCAGGCAAAGGGAGCCACATGGTTTTATCAGTAACAGCAAAAGTCCGTTGTATAGGCTCCCCATTCCATAAGGTATCAGGAAATTCAAATTCTCTTTGACCTTGAGTATTCAAAGTAATTGAATATTGTCCTTTGTCCTGGTTGCTGATATATTTTTTTGCTGAATCAGGTTGAAAATAATACCATCGTACCAACTCGTACCAATAATTTCCTTCCATGGCAAGCTCGATACGTTTTTCCTGTAAAATATCACGGAAAGTAATGCTGTTTAATGTATTCAATCCTGCACGAGTATGAACAGCATTGAAATATTGCAAGGCCTCAGCGTCACTGGTTGAAGGATCATTACCAAGTATGGCCTCAGCATAAATAAGGTAAACTTCTGCAAGCCTTAGCATATAGCTATTTATACCAGTCCCCATAATTAAACCTTTACCGTCATTATCATCGGGTGTTCCTACAACATATTTTTTAATAGCGGCAGTCCAGTCTGCTGTATAGTCATATCCACCCTCTTTAGACAGGATTTCATCATAATGGTCGCCATTGAACATGTAAGTTGCTTTTCTTCGAACAGCATCATTTGGATTATTTATATAATATTTAATAATATCAGCAGAAGCACCCTGGCCACCTCCCCATCCATCGCCTGTGCCAGTAATTTTTGGCTCAAATGCTACATATGACTGGAAAGTATTTTTTATGCCCCATTCATTAACAGCTTCCCATTGCAAAGCAAAGAGGCTTTCTTCATTATTATCGTTAGCAGACAGGAAAAGATCGTAATAGTTTGGCAACAGGTTTAGTCCGCTATTATTACATACATCACCAGCATAAAGTTTTGTACTGTCCAAATCAGACTGGTTACGGGTTCCATCGCCTCCACTCGAACCTGAACGATAAAGCTGCATCTCATTTGTACTGCTTAAGCCTGAACGATAAAGATACATCTTTGCAAGCATCCCTTTAGCTGACCATTTAGATAATCGTCCTATTTCCACTGGAGTTTCAGGAAGGTTTTGAACAGAATACCTAAGGTCACGTATTACAAGTGCCCATATACTCTCAACCGTATTTGGTGCTAAAGCAGTATCCAGCATTTGGTCGATGTTGCTGTAAACAATAGGTACCGGACCCCAGTTCATCACAAGCATAGAGTATGCAACCCCCCTCATAAAACGGGCTTCTGCAATTGCATGTCTTTTTATTTCTTCTGAAACATCATCGCTTGCCCTGGTTTTTATATTTCTGATAGCCATATTACACTGGCCGATTACATTATATAATGCCCTCCACGCCCCGTGAACCTCCCAGTCACTGGCCGTAACAGTAAATTGGTAATATTGATCCCTGTCATTGGATATTATATTACCTGCACGTCCATCACCAAGAGCATACATACATTTGTCATTATAATCACCCCAAACCAAGCTATATAAAAGTGCAGAACCCATAAGCACTTCGTTATCGTTTTGATAATATGTTTCGTCAGTAAGACTGTCAAGCGGGGGTCTGTCAAGAAAATCCTTATTACATCCTATAAAATTAATAGTAAGGAGTACAGTTATGTATTTTATTATCATTGATTTCATAATCACTTAATTTTTTTATACTTATACATTAAAAATCTACTAAAAAACTGAACGAATAGATCCTGGTTTGAGGATAACGACCATAATCTATACCAGGTACTGCATTTGAAAGATTATCATCTGAAAAGGTACCAACTTCAGGATCGTAACCTCAATATTTTGTGAAAGTAAATGCATTCTGGACACTCGCAGAAACCATTATTCCATTTATAGGAATTTTTGACAAGACCTTTTCAGGAATACTATATGATAGTTGTATGTTTTTAAACCTTATAAACGAACCATCTTCGACAAACTGGTCTGAAGGCCTGTTGTTTGCATTCGGATCAGTGGATGTAACCCTTGGTATTTTTGTTTCAGGATTAAGCAAGATTGGTTCACCATTTGCATCGGTTGAAACCCTTGCAAAATCAGCAACTGCTTTTAGGTAACCACTACCTGGACCACTACCATTTGGATTTTCATTCTTGTATCGAACATAATTGAATATTTTATTTCCGTAAATACCATTTATAGCAATGTAAAGTACAAAATTCTTATAAGTGAAAGTATTATTAAATCCAAAAGAAAATTTAGGCCACGGACTTCCGATATTTGTTCGATCCTCATCGTCTATTATTGAATCGTTGTTCATATTAATGAACTTTATGTCACCTACCCATGTCCCTTGGTTTTCATCAATTAAACCAGTGCTACTTTGGACAGCATGGTTTCTAATTTCGAGGGTGTCCAGGAATAAACCATCTGCTTTATATCCATAGAATTGCCAGACAGGTTCGTTTATTTCAGACCGTGATATAAAATTACCCATAAACCAGGGAGACCGATCTATTATACTGTTTTCTGTATAAAGTTTTGTTAACTTGTTCTTGTCAAGCGAGAAAGTAAAACCACTTTCCCATTTTAGAGGATTTTCGATATTAACAGTATTCAATGTAATACCAAAACCACGGTTTTCCATTGCCCCTATATTAACCCATGGAGCCTGTACAGAGCCAGAGCCTTCAGTTCCAAGATATGCGGGTAAAGGTATCTGCATCATAAGATTATCCGTTTCTCTTAAATAAAAATCAGCAATGAATTCAATACGGTTTCTGAATAAGTTGACGTCCAAACCAGCATTATAAGCTTTTGTTTCTTCCCACTGGAAATCAGGATTGGAATAATTATTGGGTAAATATCCTGTGCCCCACGGCGTTGTCCCTGTCCTCATAGTTGCAAAATACGTAGCACTTCCACTGTTTTGGTTTCCGCTCACACCATATTCTAATCTGAGTTTTAAATTATCTACCTGGCTTACATTTTGCATAAATGATTCTTTAGAAATCCTCCATGCCAGAGATATTGCGGGAAAGTAACCCCATCTTTTGTTCTCACCGAAATTAGGGGAGCCATCAGCACGCAATGTTCCATGGATTATGTACCTTTCATCAAAAATATAGTATAAACGTCCGAAGAAAGATTCCATAGCCCAATCCCCTTTACCACTGTATGCCTCTGATGTAGTTATATCACCAGAATTAAGCTCTTCAATAGTATTGGTTATAAATCCTTGTCTGGCTCCGGAGAGGCTTTCCCAAAGCTTTTCCCTGGCTTCATGACTTGCCATAACATTTATATTGTGCTTTCCTATTTGAGTATTATACTCTAACAGAGTATTTAGTGACCATTCTGTGCTGTTATCCAGACTTCTCGTTGATCTTGCCTGTTCCTGTTCTTTTATATAACCGCTAAATTCATATCCGGGTTCGAAATCGAACTTTTTACCGAAATATATGTTTCCGTTTAAGTCAGTTCTGAGCTTCAAGCCCTTTATTAGGTTAATTTCGGCAAATATTCCGCCCATGCCAAATATTCTTCTTAGACTGTGATCGTTTATCTGTGCAAGGGCTACAGGATTCGATATCATAAACTGTGTTGTAGAAGGACCACCCCAACTGCCATCCGGATTTCTAACTGCTACGGCTGGTGACTGGCTTATAGCAACATTAATAAGATCATTCTCCGAATTAGTAACAGTAATTACTTCATTTGTTTGGCTAGCCATAATATTTGTACCTAATTTTAACCATTTACGCGGTGTATTATCCAGGTTCAAACGGAATGAATATCGATCAAAGCCCGATCCTATAGCTATACCTTCCTGATTGAAATATCCGGCAGAAAGATAGTAACGTGTATTAACATTGCCACCTGAAAGACTAATTTGATGTTTCTGTATTGGAGCCCTCTGAAAAAGTTCCTTCTGCCAGTTCGTACCTTCACCAAAAACTGAAGGGTCAAGGTATTCAGCAGAACGCTCCCATCCTCTGGCATCTGCCAATTCATTCTGATAAGCAGCATATTCACTCAAACTCATAGTAGGAAGCAATTCAGGCATATCCTGTATTGAATACATCCCTGAATAACTAATTTTCACTTGACCTTCTGATCCTCTCTTAGTTGTAATAACGATCACACCATTTGCAGCTCTTGAACCGTAAATAGCTGTAGCAGATGGTCCTTGCAAGATTTGCATTGATTCAATATCATCAGGATTTATTCCCGCAAGAGGATTGCTTGAAGATCCAGTTTCAGCAAGAATTTGAACGCCATCAATAACATACATTGGTTCAGTGCTATTTGCAATTGAACTTATACCGCGAATATTTACTGAAATTGAGCCCCCCGGCTGTCCAGAGTTTGTTGAAACATAGACACCAGCTGCACGTCCTTGGAGGACCTGTTCAAGTGTTGTTGCATTGCTTTTCAGTATTTCATCCGAACTAATAGAAACCTGTGCGGAACTGAGGTCACTTCGCTTCATTTGTCCGTACCCTATAACAACTACTTCATCGAGCTTTGTTACTTCTTCTACCAGTGATATATTAAGATATGTCTGTTCATTTACAGTGATTTCTTTATCATTATAACCCAGGAAGGAAATAACCAGGACATCTCCTGATCTAACATCAATAGAAAAATCACCGTTAACACCAGTTACAGTTCCGGTAGTGGTACCCTTAATAATAATATTGGCACCCGGAACAGGCTGGTTGTCCTCTGCAAAAGTAACTTTTCCGGTTATTGTCCGTTTGGCAGGTTCCTGTGAGTGACAGTAAAAGGTGCTTAAAATCCCCGCAATCAGCATAAGTGTGATAAACTTTAAAACACCCGGTACTGATCTGAAAACATGATGTTTTAATAACCAGATAGTCTTTATAAACTTATTTTCCATAATATTTGGTTTTAAAATGTCATAATAACATTTTTCTTTAATAGTATTTTTATATCAGCTTGTGAAAGATATTAATCTGACATCTTCAATTTAATAGTTTGCTTACCCCCATTGTAACTTATTAATTGATCATATGAAATACCCGCGTCATATTTCTTTGGCTGATCTTTTATTATATATACCACTTTAATTTTCCTTTCTTCAGGCATTCCTGTATATGATCCTTTTATTTCGCCAATAGTTAAAGTCTGTGACAGGTCGTAGTATGAGAATGGTATATTAGTGAATTTGCCTTTCTCATAGTTGTAATTTACATTTTCATCTTCATAAAGTTCAAAGTATCCGTCCCTGCCAGCATACACATACAGCGTAATGGGATCTGCCGGTTTCTCCCCTGTATACTGAATCTCAGGTCCGATTGGAATAATTGAACCTTCTTTAACAAAAAGAGGTATCTTTTCAAGAGGGGCTTGCGCATCTATTGTCTGTCCGCCCCCCCAATATTTCCCTGAATAGAAGTCGTACCACCCTGTTGTTGAAGGCAGATAAACCTTCCTGCTTCTGGCCTTATATTCATAGACAGGACATACCAGCAGGTACGGTCCGAACATATATTCATCTCCCGTATTTAGTACATTAGCATCATCAGCAAAGTCCATAACCAGGGCACGCATTATCGTGTAGTCGTCAAGGTAAGCTTTACCTGCAAGTGTATATATGTAGGGCATAAGGCTATACCTGAGCTTGTCGTAATATAACATAGATTTGTATTCTGCAGAATTTTCAGGAGCTACATTAAATATCTCCCTGTATGGAAACTGACCGTGCACTCTGAACAGGGGGCAAAAGGCTCCGAACTGAAACCACCTGGTTATCAGCTCTCGCCACTCAGCCAGATCTTCGCCTGTAGCATTTTCATAGCGGCGCTCCACTGAAAATCCGCCTATATCGTGAGTCCAGTATGGAATCCCTGATATGCAAAAATTCAGTCCTGCAGGAATTTGTAATTTAAGATCGCACCATCTTGAAGCAACATCTCCGCTCCAGGTAGCTGATGCATATCTCTGCTGACCTGCAAAAGCAGACCTGGTTAAGATAAATACCCTTTTATCAGGATTAGCCTCTCTTAAACCTTCATATACCACTTTTGAATTCATTAAGGAATAAGCATTAAAATATTGAGCACCCGGACCCAGGGAAGTTGGACTCATTAACAGTTTTCTTTCTTCGATTGAATTATTTGACTCCATATCCGGCTCGGTGGCATCCATCCACCACGCATCAATGCCGATGCTGTTAAGTTTGGTGTCAATCTGTTTCCAGAACAGTTTTCTTGCTTCCGGATTAAATGCATCATAAAAGGTTGAATTATATCCGATCCAGTCTTTTATACCCTTGTCCAGATTCCTTTGATAGAGGAATCCGTTTTTTTGCATTTCCTCAAAATGTTTTGTGCCTGGGTAGAACTTTGGCCAGACAGATACCATTATTCGTGCATTTAATTCATTATGCAATTCACTGACCATTCCTTCGGGATCAGGAAACCGTGTCGAGTCAAAATCATGTGAGCCCCATTTATCGGGTTCCCAGTATTGCCAGTCCAGTACAATATTGTCCAGGGGAATTTTTCTTTTTCTGAATTCCTTGACTACATTAAGCAGTTGCTCCTGTGACACGTATCTTTCCCTGCTTTGCCACAGGCCCATGGCCCATTTCGGCATTATCGGAGCTTTGCCTGTTATTTCGCGGTAACCGCTAATTACTTCATCGGCATTGGAACCATAGATAAAGTAGTAGTCAATTTGATTTCCTACCTCTGAAAAAAGGGAAAGTTTATTCTGTTCATCATTTTCCATAGGATCCAGGTGTTTCAGTGCAATATAAGCCATCCCCTGCGGATCCCATTCCAGCTTTATTGTATGCTTCTCACCCTTTAACATATCAATGGTAAACTTGTGATACCATGGATTCCATCCCTGCCTCCATTTATCCATAATTAACTGATCGTCAATCCACAATTTAAAATATCCTGAAGCATATAAAACAAATTTGTGTTTTCCCCCGGTATCTGATGAAAGTGACCCCTGCCATATCACCTTTCTTATATCCCTCATAGACAGATTCTCAGGTATATTAGAAAATGACTGAATATATTGATAGTCAATACTGTCCTCTAACCGGCTTAACAACAGGCCAGTGTCACCATAATATTCTGCAGTCAGTCCGCCCTGTTCGTTATTTTTAGATAGAAGCTCAAGGGTCGAAATGGGCTGAAATTCCCGGGGATCGCCGAACCGTGTTATAGAATAATTATCCCATAGGATCCCGTAATTTTTATTTGAATATATAAAGGGGACTACTGCAACAATATTATGCTGTGCCAGTTCAACATCTTCTCCTTTATAGTTCATCTGGCCGTTCTGATGCTGCCCGAGTCCATAAAAAGCTTCATCAGCAGGTGATTCAAATACCTGTCTTATGCTGTAAAACTGTTTACCTTCAACTGAAACAGGGGTGAATGTTTTACCTCCGCCAGGTTCTTCACTGAGAATGACCTGTCCTGTACTATCCCTGAATACAACTGCCCCTGAAGCCAGTGATACGCTTGCATTAATACATGAAGTTTTAAGTACTACCTCGCTGTTGGTTTCATCTATGCTCCACTGAACCGGTTTTGTATTATTGCCAGCTGTAATCAGACTTTCAAATTCAGGAAAATTATTTGCAGGGCTGGCCACAACATGTATAATTTTATCGGATACTACCTGGAGCTTAACAAGTTTTGCTTTGCCAGGTGCAACTTTTTTCAAATGTACTACAATACCATCTTCAGATTTTTTATAATTTTTTCTCTGGCAGGATGAGATTAGCAGTAACAAACAAGTAAAATAAATAGTATGCTTTATCATTTTGTTTAGAATTTATTTATTGAAATTAATATCTTTTATTGATTTATTTTAAGTTATCAAAAAAATTATAACCAAAATATTGACAGAGGATAAGTTCTTAAATAATAAGCTATCAAAGACAGATGCATTTTTGTTAAATGTAACCATTGTATATAAGTCTGAAAAGTCCAAATGTTTTTAAATAGGGAATTAAATGTTAATAAAGATGTTTTGTGCTTTTCTTTTTCCGGCATACCGGGATGGCAATATATTAAATTCGGTTTTGAAGTACTTAGCGAAGTATTTTGGATTATTGAAACCTACCTCATAAGCTATTTCCGAAACAGTTAACTGGCTTTTTTCAAGGAGACGGGCAGCTCTTTTCAACCTGATTATCCGGATAAACTCAATAGGTGTCTTTCCTGTCAGAGATGATAATTTTTTATACAAATGCACCCTGCTCATTCCCAGCTCGTTACTTAACTCTTTAACAGAAAAATCAGGATTTGATATATTATTTTCAACTATTGCCAGTGCTTTTTGTATCAACTTTTCATCAAGAGAAGTGATGCTTATTTCTTTTGGAGTGATTTGTATGTGTTTGAGGTAGTTTTTACGCATCGATTCCCTGATTGTAATAAGGTTTTTTATACGAGACTGAAGTATTTCGAAATTAAAGGGTTTTGTGATGTAGTCATCAGCGCCGGTGTTAAATCCCTCAATCTTTTCCTTATCTCCTGCACGGGCAGTAAGAAGGATTACAGGGATATGAGATGTGCGCTGTTCACTTTTTACTTTACGGCACAGTTCTATTCCATCCATTTCAGACATTAGTATGTCACTAACAATTAGGTCAGGAATAACATTAAGGGTTTTTTCCCAGCCTTCTTTGCCACTGTCGGCCTCGATAATGTTATAATATTGTTTGAGGTTATCCTTAAGGTAGAACCTGAAATCGTGATTATCCTCTACAAGCAGGATCAATGGTTTTTTATTGTTAATATTTATATTTTCCTGCTGTCTGGTTACTTTTTTCTGTTCAGCATTTTCATCAGCGGGCAGTTCCAGATTTGCGGACAACTGATCTTTAATATAATCATCAGCATTTTTCACGGGTAGCAGAACGGAAAAGCTGGTGCCTTTATCAGATTCCCCTTTTAGGGAAATAGTACCTCCATGGAGTTTTACAAATTCTTTTGTTAATGCCAATCCAATTCCGCTTCCTTTGTTGACGGCAGAGCCCGGTACCAAATTCTGAAAGAACCTGTCAAATATTTTGTTATGTTTATCTTCAGGTATTCCTATACCGGTATCACTTACTATGATATTCAGTAACTTTGAATTTTTCCCGGGGTCGTTGTTGGAATTAACCAAACTTATATTGACTGTTATACTTCCATGCTCAGGTGTAAATTTAAAAGCATTGGAAAGCAGGTTAAACATTATTTTTTCCAGTTTATCCTGATCAAAGAGCATTTCCAGTCCATTAACTTGTGACTGTATTGAAAAATTAATTTTTTTCTTTTCAGCAAGGTCAGTAAATGATTCTGCAGTATCCTTTATATAACTTATTATGTCACCTTCAACAGGATTATAAGTGAATTCCTCAACTTCCATTTTTCTGAAATCAAGCAACTGATTTACCAGGTTCAGGAGTCTTCTGACATTACGTGATATTAACAAAAACTGGCGCTTCTGTTCGGGATTTTTCGTACTTTTCATCATCTTATCAAGGGGAGAAGCAATTAAAGAAAGGGGAGTTCTTAACTCATGACTTACGTTTGTGAAAAATTTTATTTTCATCATATCGAGCTCATGCATGTGTTTAGCTTCCTGTCTTTCCTGCTGGATCCTGTGATTCATTCTTTCCCTTTCAAGAATAAGTCTCCGTGAGAATAACAGGATACCAATTATAAAAACGGCGTATATGATAAAAGCTACAGGGGTTTTCCAGAATGGCGGTAAAATTTTTATTTTTAGGCTCGCACCTTCTTCATTCCAATACCCGTCATTATTGCTTGCTTTAACTTTAAAAACATATTCTCCGGGATCAAGATTTGTGAATGTTGCTTTTCGCTGGCTTCCATCTGTTGTCAGCCAGTCTGTGTTAAAGCCTTCAAGAATATAAGCATAACTGTTTTTCCCCGGGTGGGAATAGCTTAGTGCTGCAAATTCAATAGAGAATACATTCTCTCTGTATTTTAATACTATTTCCCTTGTAAGTGTTATAGATTGTTTGAGAACGACTCTGCCATTTGCCTTTTCATTAACACCTATGCTTTTATTAAAAATTTGAAAATCTGTAAATACAAGTTCGGGAACAATAGTATTCTTCTTTATATCATCAGGATGAAAGATATTAAATCCGTTTGGACCCCCAAAAATCAATTCTCCCCGGCTTGTTTTACAGGCTGCGTTTTCATTAAATTCCCTGTCCTGTAGTCCATCGGTTTCGTCATAATTTTTAAAACTGAATGTATATTCACTATCATTTATATTCTTGCTGATTAATAAGTTTGAGAGACCATTTGGTGTACTAATCCAGAGATTACCATTATTATCTTCCAGAATTGATGAAATTGTATTATCAGGTAATCCGTCTTCCATCCTGAATACCATGGATGTTTGATCTTTCCTGTTAAAAAGATTCAACCCTTCCCTTGTACCAACCCATATAAGTCCGCGCATATCCTCTATAATTGCAATAATATTATTATTACTTATGCTCCTGTGATTATCCAAATCATGTGTATAATGAGTAAAAATACCTGTTTGTTTGTCAAGAAAATCTATGCCATGAGCACTCCCGATCCATAAATTTCCGTCCCTGTCTTCAATAATTGATGAGATAAAGTCTGAATGTATTGAGTTAGCCTGGTCGCTCCTGTGATGTATAAACACATCATTTCTGTGATCAAATCTATCAAGACCTCCGCCCAGTGTTCCAATCCATAGATTTTTTTCGGAGTCCTCAAATATTTCCCATACTCTGTCATCAGACAGGCTTTGGGGATCTGAGGGGTTATGCAGGTAATGTTTGAATTTTTTCCCGTCAAAGCAGTTTAATCCACCGTAGTAGGTTCCAATCCATAGATTTTGCAAATGATCTATGCATAAACTTACAATTATATCATTGCTTATGCTGTTCTTGATATCCGGATCATGCAAATACCTGGTAAACCTGTTATTGTCACAGTTATAAAAGAGCAGCCCACCTCCGTTTGTCCCTATCCACAGATTACCTTTGGCATCTTCGGCAAAGCAATTAACATCATCATAGCTAAGACTAAAAGGATCTGATGCCTGATTTTTGAATAGGCGAAATTTGAAAATATCTTCATTGTAGTAATTAATGCCTTTTTTAAATGTGCCAATCCACATAATGCCCAAATCGTCCTTGAATAAGGAGGTGATACTGTTTTGACCAAGACTTTTATCATCTTCATTATTGTGAGTAAGATATTTAAATGTAAAGGTTTTCTTATCCAAAAGATTGATACCTCCGTGATCAGTACCAATCCATATAAGTCCGTTATTATCCTGTGCAACACCTCTTACAATATTAGTATTTAAGTTAACGGCAGGTGATCCCTCCTGAAAGTGCCTAAAGGACTGCCGGGAAACATCAAAATAAAATATACCTCTTGCATAGTTAGACACGTAAATCCATAAATCTTCATCCGCATCAACAAAAAGATCATATTCAAGATACTCACCCTTGTATCTGTGGTACAGAAAATCATTCCTGTAGATAATTCTGTGATTTTTGTAATCCATTTTTTCCAGCATGCCATTATGATGCACTATCCAGAAATTATTTTGCGGTCCTTCACAAATATCAGCAATGTAATCTGTTGCTATGGAGTTGCTGTCATTTGCATTGTGATTGATATTGGCAATGGTATTTGTTTGAATGTTATATTTGTAGAGACTGGTTTCAGAACTTATAAACCAGTAGTTGCCCTGATTATCCCTCAATATATCACTCAGGGATTCATCCTGAATATTTAATGATCTTAAAAAAGCGGACGGGTCCCGGTTGAAAGTCTCTGTAAGCGGATCATAAATGTTAAATCCGCTTCGTGTTCCGACCCATAGTCTGCCAAGATGGTCCTCGAAGAGATCCCAGATAAAATTATCACTTATCGATGTTGTATCGCGGAGATCATGTCTGAAGATTTTAAAACTGTACCCGTCAAACCTGTTCAATCCTGACATGGTACCAAACCACATAAATCCCATATTGTCTTTAAGAATGCAGTTTATTTGATTATTTGACAGGCCGTTGTTAATATCGATACGGGAAAATTTGAAATTAGTGGGCTGGGATATGTGATCAAATACTGCAAAAAACAATAACACAAATACAAAAAGAATTTTGCGGTACACTGAAATAATTTTATGCAGCGAATCTCTAAAACTAATCATTAAAAAATGATAAAAATATTTATAATAATAGTGTAAAGGTATATTATAATTAATGCAGAGTTTGTTCAGGCTAAATTATAAAAAATATATGAATGATACAGGTAACTTATCTCACTTAAGTAATATATGTTAATCATTAAGTCAGGTATTATTCCAAATTACTTTTTAAAATTTCAGGTAAAGCAATAATATATTTTTCTTTAATGTGGTTTTTAAAAATTAATATTTATATTCGTAACACGAAATTTAATATAGTAACACTATGTCAGTAATTAGATTTGGCGTCTCACTGGAAGAGCATTTAATGGGTGCTTTAGACAAATATGTTATTGAAAATAAGTTTCCCAACAGATCACGTGCTATAAGAAATCTGATTGAAAAGAATATTGTTGAAAAGAAGTGGAAGTGTAACAACGAGGTTGCAGGAGCAATAGTATTGCTTTATGATCACCATAAAAGGGATATCACAAATAAAACCAACAGTGTTCAGCACGATTATCATAAATTTGTATTATCAGCGCAACATGTTCATCTTGACCATGATATGTGCCTGGAAACAATTGTTGTTAAGGGAAAAGCAAAGCAATTGACAGAGCTTGCAGATAAGTTGATTGCAATCAAGGGAGTGCAACACGGCAAACTTGTTATGACAAAAACAAATTAATTTTTTTTCAATAATAGTAGCACGAAAATTAAAAAATTAACATTTAACTAATTAAAAAATGAAAAAAATATCAGGCTTAACCGGTTTGATTATTTTCACAGGACTTATCACATCAGCACAGATTCTCGATGATACGATATCTCTGGAAGAAGTTGTTGTAACCGGAACAAAAGTTGAGGTTTCGAGAAAAAACATACCCTTGACAGTTTCAGTAATTAAAAGTGAAGAAATTGAGCAAAGTGATGAATCAGCTCTTTTACCTATAATTAGTGAAAGAGTGCCGGGTGTTTTTATTACAGAACGTGGAATAACCGGATTTGGGGTGTCCACCGGGGCAGCAGGTCAAATAAACATACGTGGGTTAGGAGGTTCGCCCACGACCCAGGTTTTAATTTTAATTGACGGCAATCCGCAATTTATGGGCATGATGGGTCATCATTTGCCTGATGCTTATGTTGCGTCGGATGTTGAAAAAGTGGAAATAATTCGTGGTCCTGCTTCAATATTATATGGGTCAAATGCTATGGGTGGTGTTATAAACATTATTACAAAAAAACAGGTTGAAGATGGCATTAAATTTAATTCAAGGATTTTATATGGATCGTACAACACTCAAAAATACATGGGCAAAGTGGGATTTAAGAAGAAGGGATTTAATGTTTTTTGCTCAGTAAATCATGACAGAACAGATGGTCACAGGGACTCATCAGATTTTAAGATAACAAACGGTTATATTAAGGCAGGTTATGATATTAGTAATATATGGAAAGTGTCAGCTGATTTGTCTCTGGCGAAATTCAAAGCTTCTGATCCTGGCCCCGAGTCAGGTATAGCAGGTGAAATGATAGATATACTAAGGGGTAAAACAGCGTTATCTGTTCAAAATAATTACAGGAATATAAAAGGAGCTCTTCATTTATATTACAATTTTGGCGAGCATGATATAACTGATGGCTGGCATTCAAATGATGTGCTCTATGGATTAATGGTATACCAGGGATTTAATTTAATTCAGGGCAACACTGTTACCATCGGATATGATAAAATGATTTACGGAGGCAAGGGACATCCTATAATTGCTGTATTACGTGATGAAGACGGAAATATAATTCGAGGACCTGAAGGCCCTCAATTCGTATTGGCTGAAAATGATAATAAATGGGTGACTATGACACATGATGCAGTATATTCATTTATACAACAGACTTTGTTTGAAAAATTAATTATTAACGGAGGCTTAAGATATGAAATGAATTCATATTACGGGAATGAGTTTATACCGCAGGCAGGTTTTGCTTATCATTTAAGTGAACTGACAAGTTTTAAAGGATCCGTATCAAAGGGATACAGGCCACCGTCTATCAGAGAATTGTATTTTTTCCCTACTGCCAACAATAAACTCGAACCAGAAAAAATGATTAATTATGAACTGGGATGGGAGCAGGACTGGATGAATAACAGGATACACACAGAAATAACAGGTTTTTTATGTAAAGGTGACAATCTTATAGTCAAGGTACCTGATGTAGCTCCGCCTCCGCCCCAGTATAAAAACACAGGGAAATTTCAGAATTATGGCATAGAAGTCGCATGGAATTACAGTCCGGTTACCAGTCTTAAGTTAAGCGGCAACTATACCTTTATTAATATGAAGAAGAAATTAATAGCCACACCCGAACATAGCTTATTTTTATCAGGTAATTATCATTGGCAAAAATTTATATTTAATCTGAAATTGCAGACCATTATTAATCTATATGGGGAAAATCAGAATGGGGCAATCGATATTATTGAGAATAACTATTTCTTATTGGGAACAAAAATTAGTTACAGGGCATTAAAATATCTTAGTATTTTCTTAAGCGGGGAAAACCTGCTTAATCAGGATTACCAGATGCTTTATGATTATCCTATGCCAGGAATTAGTTTTATGTCAGGTTTAAATATCAAACTGAATTAAAATACTTTCCTGAAGAATATTAGATAATACCAGATATTTACAAAAAATGAGAAAGACGGTCCTGCTACTAGTTATAATCTTAACAATTTCAAACTGCGAAATTGTTGCTCACTCAGGCAAGCCACAGTACTATATTATTATAGATACCGATTGTGCCATTGATGATTTAAGGGCAGTTACTTTACTGCTGGCTTCATCAAAGGTGCAAGTTCTTGGTATTACAACATCAGATGGAACCCTTGATCCTGCGAACGGACAGATAAAAGTTGAATCACTTTTAGGGGATTATCATCATGAGGGTATTCCTGTTGCCAGTGGGGAAAGAGTATTGGAAAATCCGCCTGAATGGAGGGATTTAAATAACAATATATTATGGGGCAAAGAAGAATTAACGGGAAATAATGGTAATAACTTAAATGCAAGGGATTTTATAATTGAGGCTGTTAAAAGTGAAAAAGAGCCGGTAACTATGATTTGTCTTGGTAGTCTTTCAAATATTTCACATGCAATACAGAAGGATGATAGTATCAGGAAACAAATACAAAGAATAATCTGGTTTAACAAAACCCCTGATATTTTTAACGGCACAAATTATCGGTTCGACAAAAAATCTGCAGACTATGTTCTTAACTCAGGTATTAACATTGATATTGTTACAAATCCGGATAAAGATATATTTAAGATTGATAATATTCTTATGGACAGTATATCAAAGATAAATTCAATTTATGCAAATAAAGTATTTGAGGTTCATCAGCAAAAGGATTTGAAAAACTCAACACATCAAGGATATAAAAGCCTGTGGGATGATTTGGTGCCTGTTTACCTTATGTCTTCAATGACTTTTACAATTGATAGTTCTTCTGAATATGATAATGTAAGAATGGTTACTCCTGTTGATCTAAGCCAGATAAATACACAAATTATTGATATTCTGAATGTTAATAAAAATGTTAGCAGTAAAATATTTCTGGGTTTCCCGGCTGACCCTGAACTTTTCCAGGAAGATGTTGCTGAAGTTATGAATGAAATAATTCGCAAACATAGCCTTGAAGAATGGAAAATTGGAGTATTGGCAAACGAACTGCACGGTCATCTCGGAATTTATGCGATCATAGGAGTTAAGATGGGATTAAGGGCAAGAGAGTTTTTTAACATAGGGATAGATGATATTAAGATTGTTACATATGCCGGAAGAAAACCTCCCTTAAGCTGTATGAATGATGGATTACAGGCAAGTACCGGAGGAACACTGGGACACGGACTGATTTTTCTGGCAGATGACAGCAGAACGATGCCAATGGCCCTTTTTTCATATAAAGACAGAACAGTCTTAATTAAACTAAAAGATGAATATGTGAATATTGTAAGAAATGATATTATGAAATGTATTTCAGAGCACGGAGATTTAACTGAGCCATACTGGAGCTGTGTGAGGAGACTTGCTATAGAATACTGGCTGGAGTGGGACAGAAATATTATATTTGATTTGGAATATTAATGAAAGGAGTTTTTTATGAGTGACCAGATTTTAGTTTTAGCGATTAATGCAGCATCTATTGGTTTTATACATACTGTCCTGGGCCCCGATCATTATTTGCCTTTTATTGTATTGTCAAAGGCTAGAAGGTGGTCAGGTTTCAAGACAGCAATAATAACATTTCTTTGCGGATTAGGGCACGTTGGCAGTTCTATCTTGGTTGGCGCTGTTGGTATTGTATTTGTCCTTGGCCTTTCAAAAGTTGAGGGAATAGAAGTTATTCGTGGAGATATTGCTGCCTGGGCCTTTATTGTTTTTGGATTTCTCTATATGATATGGGGCTTGATACGGGCAATAAGGAATAAACCACATAAACATTCTCATTTACATAGTGGGGGAGTTGTTCATGAACATGTGCACACACATTCGGAAGATCATGATCATGTTCATAAGGGTGAAAAAGCCGTAAGCTTAACTCCCTGGGTGTTATTCATTATTTTTGTGCTGGGCCCCTGTGAGCCATTGATACCTTTGGTAATGTATCCGGCTGCAAATCATAATATGTTGGGAGCTATTACAGTATCCCTGATATTTGCAGTTACTACAATAGTGACAATGCTTGTTATAGTGTTACTGCTTACTTACGGATTAAAAGCATTACCTTTTGGAAGGCTGGAAAGATATACCCATGCCATAGCAGGAGCTACTATATTTTTAAGTGGCTGTGCCATTGTTTTGCTTGGATTGTAGAAGCAGCTATCAGATTCTTTCATAAATACAGAAAGTATAATCAAAAGTATTCATGTTGTCCCTTTTGTTTTGTATTTCAGATACTAATTTCCAGTCAGATTTATCCAGTTCGGGATAGAACACATCTCCTTCAATTATTGCATGAATCCGTGTAAGATAAATTCTGTGGGTAATAGTAATTGACTGTTCATAAATGGTGCCTCCCCCGACAATAAAAACTTCTTTCTCTTTTTTCCCCCGGGGGATATCCAGGGCCTCTTTCAGGGAATGAACAATAATTCCGTCCTCTATTTTAAATTTCCTGTTCCTTGTAATTACTATGTTTATTCTTTCCTTAAGGGCTTTTCCTTCAGATTCATAGTTCTTTCTTCCCATTATTACGTAGTGCCCCTTTGTTATCCTGTTAAAATAGGCCATGTCGGCGGGCATTCGCCAGGGCAGTTTATTATTTTTCCCGATTACATTATTTTCTGATACGGCAACAATATGTGAAATTATCATGTTAAGCTGGGGTTTGATTTGTGTAATTTGTTTATATTCTGCCAATCTTGTTTAAAAAGTTAATTTAAAAAAATATTTATTTTAATGGTACATGATGAGGAGTATTTGTCTAATTTTATTATAATCTTTGGAGTTAATCTGAAAAATATGAAATTCATCAGGTGTTGCAATGACTCGTAAAATAACCGTTTTTTTTATAATAAATATTTTTGTCATAAGCTTCTATGCCCAGGAATACAGACTTAGTGGATATATATATGATTCTATTACAAGTAATGTTTTAACAGGAGCTTCAATATACATTAAGGGGACTTCACCTGGTACAGTCAGTAATAATAATGGTTATTATTCAATTTTACTAAAGGATGGGGAAAATACAATTATTGTATCTTATCTGGGATATAAGTCAGTTGAAAAGACAATAAAAACAGCCACCAATATTAGCATGGACTTTTATCTTAAGCCCGGGGTTATAAGTACGGGTGAGGTAGTGGTTTCAACAAAGGATCCAAGAACTAATATAGAAAGTGCTGAAACAGGAATTATTCAGCTGTCAGGAAAAGAGATTGAGCGACTACCTGCTCTTATGGGAGAAGCAGATCCTCTAAGAGCTTTACAGTTAAATCCGGGCGTTCAGTCTGCAAGTGAAGGGGTTAGCGGCTATTATGTCAGAGGAGGGGGAACGGATCAAAACCTTATATTGCTGGATAATGCTACGGTCTATAATCCTTCTCATGTCCTGGGCTTTTTTTCTGTATTTAATACGGATGCGATCAGAAGTGTAAAATTGATAAAATCAGGTATACCGGCAAACTATGGGAGCCGGCTGTCTTCAGTTATTGAAATTACAGGCAAAGAAGGGGATTTTAAGAATTACTCAACCAAAGGGAGTATCGGGTTGATTTCCTCAAAAATATCATCACAGGGTCCTGTTTTTAAGAACAATAGCTCATTTCTTGTTTCATACCGGAGATCCTATATTGATGAGGTTCTCAAACCATTAATCAGACCCCTGGTCAAAGGCTCTTCCTCATTTTATAATTATAGCCGGTATTATTTCTATGATGCCAGTGCCAAGCTAACCTGCAAGATCAATCGAAATAATAAACTTTCTTTAACTTATTATAAAGGAAGAGATGATTATGAGCTTGAACGTAATCAGCTAAACTATAAGAATAACCTTAACTGGGGTAATATGGTCGCATCACTAAACTGGAACCATATTTTCAATGAAAACTGGTATTGCCGGAACAGCATAAGTCTATCAAAATATCAGTTCAGTTTTTCGGCACAACAAAGAGAAATTAAAATCGGGTTATTTTCAGGCATAGAGGATATAAATTATAAAATAGACTTTAACAGGATTAATATCAATGGAAATGTAATAAGATTTGGAGTTGATTATCAATATCATAATTTTATTCCTAATAATATTGATGCAGTTACAAGTGATTTAAACCTGAAATTTGGTGCAAACCAGAACCTTTATTCTCATGAATCAGCTGTATATATTGCAAATGAAACATCTTTAACAAACAGGCTGAAAATAAATTCTGGATTGAGACTGACAGGCTTTTTACATGTCGGGCCATATGAAGAATATATAAGAGACTACAATAATGAAATTACAGACACTTTTACATATAAATCAGGAGAATTAATAAAACCCTATTTTAATCTGGAGCCAAGAGTATCCTTAAGATATTTGCTTAGTGATAATTCTTCTGTCAAGGCTTCTTTTACTACCAGCTATCAATATATTCATCTGGCAACGGCGTCGTCAGTAACATTGCCAACTGATATCTGGTTACCCAGTACAAAAAGAATTAAACCTCAGAAAGGTATGCAGATCTCTGCAGGATATTTTATAAATATGTTTGAAAACTTAGTTACAGGCTCTGTTGACATATATTATAAGGATTTTAGGAACCAGATTGAACTTTTATACGGCATAGTCAACGATTATAGTGATAACATATTTGAGGAAAGCATAACATTTGGCAACGGACAATCTTACGGAATAGAATTACTCTTACGAAAACAAAAGGGTAAGGCTACCGGATGGTTAGGTTATACCCTGGGAAAAACCACAAGACAATTTAATGAAATAAATGAAGGAGATATATATCCTGCCAAATATGACAGAAGGCATGATATAAACCTGGTATTATCCTATGAACTTAATGGTAAATGGACTTTCGCATCAACATTTATATATGCCACAGGTAATGCCATGACATTACCTGTAGGAAAATATATCATTGAAGGACAAGTTATAAATGAATATGGCAGGACAAATTCCTTCCGGATGCCTGCATATCACAGACTTGATTTGTCAGTTACCTATCTGGCTAAAAAGACAGACAAATTTGAATCCAGCTGGAATTTCTCTGTTTTCAATGTTTACAGCAGGTCAAATCCCTTTTATATTTATTTTGAGATCAGGGAAGACATTTCTAACTACTATCTTGAAATAAATGCAAAACAGATTTCCCTATTTCCGGTAATGCCTTCATTGACATGGAGTTTCAGATTCTAAATTTATGTGGTTATGAGTGTAAGTATTAATATTAACAGTTTAATTTATAGATTATTAAGAGTTACTTTTTTCCTGATAGTTGCAAGTACTGCCCAGTTTTGTGAAAAGGAATTAAGCATTGAATTGCCTCAACCTGAGAGTAAAATAGTTGTTGAGGGATGGATTGAAGACGGAGGATATCCCAATGTAATATTAACACGCAGCGCTCCTTACTTTTCATCCATAGATTCAGGTTCACTGAGAGATTATGTTGTCACAAAAGCAAAAGTGACAATAGTTACGGGTGATCAGTACGAAGTTCTTACCCTTAAACCCAATGATGCATATTTTCCGCCTTATGTATATTTTGGCAGTGAGCTCCGGGGTGAAGTACAGGGAACATATCATCTCAAGGTAGAATTTGAGGACAGTGATAATAATGTATATGCTTCAACGTCCATTCCTGAATTAACTGAACCTGATAGTGTGTGGTTTCAGCTTGAACCCGGATCCGATAGCCTTGGTCGTATCTGGATCAAATTATCTGATAATCCGGGTGAAAACAATTATTACCGGTTATTAACCAGAAGAAAAGGAAAAGATAAACGCTATGTTGCCAGTTTTAAATCAGCTTTCAGTGATAAATTGTTTAATGGTGAGACTATTGTCCAGGGTTTTAACAGGGGACTTTCAGATTTGCTGGATTTTACCCGGGATAATTTGTTCAGGCTGGGGGACACTATAAGTGTGAAATTTTGTTCTTTAGATAAAGAGCATTATGAATTCTGGAATACTTATCAAAATGAAATTTTATTATCAGCCAATCCTTTTTCGGCCAGTAATGCAAGGGTAAGAAGCAATATACAGAATGGCCTTGGTATCTGGGGTGGATATGCTGCCAGCTACCATACGGTTATAGCAAAAAAGTAAAATACTGGTCTAAAGGTTATATAAAAGAAAAATGTCATTCTGCATAAAGCAAAGAATGACATTTTTTTACCTTTCCGTGAGGCAGCGGATATTATTTTCTGTCTCTAATAATCAATAGGTTCAATATCTGCATCGTATTCTTCATTTAATTCAGTAGTGAAATCATTTAATGCATCTACGAAATCGCTAAAACCCTCTTCAAAATATGTTTCCGCATCAACTTTTGAACCATCGGCAAATATAAACCTGACATCAATATAATAATCATCTTCATCTTCATCATATACCTTATAAAATTCGAGATCAGCGATCTTTTCATTAGTGTCCTTGTAAACTACTACTAATGTAGCATGAGTGTTTATTGCCGCTATACGCTGATCTAATTCCTCTTCAGTGATCTCATCATCTTCTTCTGTTTCTTTTATAATATCAGCCAGTTGTTTTATGTTAACCATTCCTACCATTTTTAAATTCATTGCAATTAAATAAGCATTTGCGGAATGGATAATCTCTTCAGCTTCAACTTCTTCCCACTCATCAATCCAGTCAATTTCATCTGTTTCATACCATCCAAATTCCTGATCCCAGTTCCATATGTAAATTGTATCGTAATGAGTAACTGTATTATTTTCAATATTCTCATCACTCCAGTCTCCATTTCCTGTGGCATGTACTTCTATCAGAATGTCATTGTTATGTTTGAACGAAGAAGTTATTGAGGCATTTGTATATGGGTTATGGGTCATAGTAAGAACAAAAGAGAATTCATCAACAGAGAGTGTTGCATTTATACTTGTTGGTAAACCACTGGTAGCATATGCAGCACTAAAATTAAAGGAGGAGACAGTGTTCCCGTTATACTTTAAGTCTATTTGCAGACTGGATGGTAGTTCAGGTTCAATATCCTCTGCAGGCCATACTTCCATTGGATCAGGTATATCATAGAAATTAACATTACTAACGGTAATTGTTGCGGTATTTGTCAAGTCTCCTTCTAAACCGGGAAATTCAAATATTAACACACCTGCTGATCCTGAACTGTCAAACTGACCATTATTAAAGTTCCATGTGTACCTGGCAGCTATATTTTCCCATTCCTCAGATAATGATATGGGGTCTTCAGCAGTTGATTTTATTTCTCTGAGAACGTCATTTGGAGTGGCATCTCCGGTTTTTATAGATGCTACCATTTCTAATGGTTCAAGTAATTTACTCGCTTCCGGTTCTTCATCAAACGCGCTATCCATCAAATTAATAAATTCTATTATTATTTCAATGGCCTGTACATCTTCCAACTGAGTGATTTCATCCATCATATCCACGCCGGTCTGCTCCAGGTTATCCTTATTCTCTTCGGTTGTGTTATTACTAAATGGAGCACTAAATGCAGGGTCTGTCTGGTCGCCACCTGTTTTTTTATCTTTTTCACATGCGACAAAAGATATAATTAAAAATATTCCCAGAATTATCAGATTTCTTTTCATAATTATGGATTTTAGATTTATTAAAATTTTGCTATTTATTAATAATTTTTTAGTACTAATTTTTTTATACGATGAATTATATTATTAGTTATTATGATCCGCGATTATTATTAAAATCAATACTGGATATTTATTAAACAGTCGTGTTAAGGTATACTAAATATAATATTTCAGAAAATTATTTCCAATTATTTATATAAACTTTTGAACAGAACTTTATAGTGCTAATTAGTATTTATTTTAAAAGAGAATGGTTTTTACTGGTGTCTTATTCCAACCAGGGTAATATCATCCAGCTGTTCATAGTCTCCTATCCAGTCTATTATATATTTTTGAAAGTATTGTTTTTGTTTATCCATCGAAAGGTGATGATTGGATATAAGCATATTTTGAAAGTTTTTAAATTTTAAAGGTCTGAACGTTTCTCCCCCAAACTGGTCATAATATCCATCAGAAAACAAATATATATGATCACCTTTTTTCAGTTTAATGGTCTCGTTAGTAAAACCACATTTATTTTCAAATATAGTGCCTCCGATTAAGTATCTGGTCCCTTTATAAACTGTTTCATTTCCGTTGGAAATGATACATATAGGCATGAATGAACCTGAAAAGGTTAATATGTCATCTTTAATTGAGCATAATGCTATATCCATACCGTCCATGATACAACTATTCTCAGCTTCCTTAACCAGCAAAGGTTTTAGAGAAGCATCGAGCTTGTATAATATTTCAGCAGGTTCTGTTCTTCCTTCTTCGACTATTATTTTATTTAATAAGGTATTCCCAATTACTGACATTAAAGCTGCTGAAACACCATGGCCTGTGCAGTCAATAAGTGCAAAAATTTTAGTGTCATCAATGCTTTTATACCATATAAAATCACCCCCGATAATATCTTTTGGCATAAATAAGATAAAGGAATTCTGGAAAAGTCTTTTAAAATCACTGTGAGATGGTAGAAGTGCTGTCTGGATGATTTTTGCATAATTCAGGTTATCAGTAATTATATCACTTTTCTGGGTTATTAAAAAATTCTGATCAACCAGCAATTGTGTAGTCTTCTTTAAGTTTTTCATGGATCTTACGAGTATCACTACAAGGACTGAAATAGCGATTATTATTATTACAGAAATAAATAAAATAATCCTGTTTCTTCTTAGTTCAGATAATTTAATTTCTGTATTATGTTTTAGTATTATATTCTCTTTTTTCTGTGATTCATAATTTGTACTGATTTCCGTAATTTGTTTGTTGCTTTCCAGTTTATAAATACTATCTGCCAGGATATTGTACTTGTTATTATATTCATATGCATTTCTGAAATCCTGTTTAAAAGCATATGCTTTAGCTATAGAAAAATAGTCCGCTTTTAAAAGTTCGGGATTATTTATTTTTTCCGCAATCTCAATACTTTTCCGGTAATTACTGATTGCCAGATCCAAATCATTATTTTTAACATGCATATTAGCAATATCATATAACAAGACAGACAATCCGGCATAATTTTCCAGCTTATCAAATATTATTTTACCTAATCTGTAGTAATATAAAGCTTTACGGGTGTCATTTATTTCTGAAAAAATATTACCAATATTAATATATGACTCAGCTATATCCTTTTCAGCATTAATTTCCCTTCTATAATTAAGGGCCATTCTATGATAATAAAGTGAACTGTCAAAATAGCTTTTATCTTCGCTAATACCTTTATTAAGATATATAAGGCCAATATTATTTAAGATTGAAGAAATAAATTGTTTGTCTGCAATATTTTCCTTTAGATTCAATGACCGGGAATAATATTTGAGTGCATTATTATATTCTCCCTTATGATGATATGCTGTGCCCAGATTATTTAGTGACTTAGCAATTTCTGGAGAGTCATGATATTTTTCACTCAGTTCCAGTGCAAGAAATCCATATTTTATTGATTCTTCATACTGACATAATATATTATATACCGGAATAATATCATTATAAGCAGATATTAACTGCCTTTCATCAGGTATTTTCTTTATAACATCTGTAGCTTCATTAAAGTAATATAGTGCCGAGTCATATAAATTCTTCATATAATAAAACTTACCCAGGGTATGTAAACAATTTACGATGCTTTGTTTATTCTTTATTTTCCTGGATATTAATAATGCCTTTTTACTCAGATATATTGAAGAATTGATATCGTTGAAGGAAATCTCACGGGCGAGACTGTTATATGATTTTACAAGATTACTATCATTTTCTGAAACAGTATTAATGTTATACAGGTTCTTTTTCAGGTTATTTTCAGAATTGGAAATAGCGGGATGAATTATACTGCTTATTATTAAATAGCAAAAATAAAAATATTTCCCGGCAGCCACTTTCATTAATAAAATATTAGAGTTAATTTGATATTATCTATTATATCGTCAATACCTTCAAAATCTCTGATATTTTTTTTATTGAATTTCAGAAAGTAGAATTCAACCATTTATTCGTTGCTAATAACTTTAATAATATTGTTAAAAATTTAAGCTAACTATAATATTTTTAAACTATTACCTATAAGTTTAATTATCTAAATTCTCACATTTTGATAACCTGTCAGTGTCTATTTGTTGTAAATGTAATCATTTGTGGGAATAGGAAAAACATTTATTATTACATTTTTATTCACTTTTGTATTTTATTTACTTCATATTATTTAATATTTAATATGAATAAGATATTAATCCTTTGCACAGGCAACTCGAGTCGTAGCCAGATAGCGGAGGGCTACTTCAGAAAATATCTGGGAGACAGGGCCGAAATATACAGTGCCGGTGTGGAAGTACATGGAGTAAATCCTTTTGCAATAGCGGTGATGAAAGAAGATGGAATTGATATCTCACATCATACTTCCAATAATGTTAATGAGTATTTGGAAATTAGTTTTGATTATGTGATAACGGTATGCGATAATGCACGGGAAAGATGTCCCTATTTCCCGTCCAGTGCCAAAAAATTCCATCAAAACTTTCCCGATCCTGCAAAAGCGACAGGTTCAGAACAAGAGATACAGATACAGTTCAGAAAAGTGAGGGATATGATTAGAGATTATGTTATTAATTTTATTAAGGAAGAGTTTGTACAGGAGAAATGTTAGATTGCTCTATTGTTCTATTGCTATATTGTTTTATTGCTCATCTTTTTCAGCCAGTTATACCATTTGTCAATTCCCTGTCCTGTTTTAGCAGAAAGCTCAATAAATTGCAGGTGGTGATTTACCCTTAATGCATATTCTCTGGTTTTGTCAATATCAAATTCAACATAAGGGAGTAAATCTATTTTATTAATAACGCACAGATTCGAACTTTGGAACATGTAAGGATATTTTAAAGGCTTATCTTCGCCTTCAGTAACGCTTATTATTACAACTCTGAAATTTTCACCCAGGTCAAATAAAGCAGGGCATACCAGATTCCCCACATTCTCGATCATCAGAATTGAATTATCGTTAATTTTCAATTCTTTTACAGCACTATTTATCATTTCTGCATCAAGATGGCATCCGAAGCCTGTATTTATCTGAACTACAGGCACTCCTGTTGCTTTAATCCGGCTCGCATCGTTCATGCTCTGTTGATCACCTTCTATGACTGAGAAAGCAATGTTTTTTGAAAGATCCTTAATAGTTTTTTCAAGTATGGTTGTTTTACCTGATCCGGGAGAACTAACAAGGTTAAGAGCTAAAATATTCTTAGCCTGAAAGTACCCGCGGTTTCTTTCAGCTAAAAGATTGTTCTTATACAATACATCCTGTTCAATTTCAATTTTTCTGTTATGATCATGAGAATGATTATGAGCATGAGTATGATCATGTTCATCCATGTGCTTATGTTCATGGCTGTCATGCCCATGAGCATTGGAATCATTCCGGTTGCCAATATCTTCCGGCTTTATTATCGTATATTCTGAATTCGAATCGTTACAACCACATGTATCACACATTTTTTAAATATTAATGGTTAATTATTAAGAGTACGAAATTACTAAAAAGTAACATAGTTAACAAAAATGCGGATTAGATTAATCGACATTAATTGATTTGACCCGCAATTCCCTTCCGTTTATAATTTCAAAATCAAATGAACTGCACACAGGACATTTTGCAATAAGATCTGAAGGTTTAAATTCAGTATTGCAGTTATTACATTTCGCCCTGGCCTTGATTCTGTTAATAATAATTTTTGCATTTTCAAGGAGGGTGTTTTTTACGGCAGATTCCAGCGCAAATTCCAGGGCTTCAATTACTACTCCTGAAAGGATACCAACCTCTATCTCTACTTCGTTAATTTTTGTTGCACTTGCATCTGTTGCTGTTTTTGAAGCAATATCAACAATATTTAAAGCAATTGAAAATTCGTGCATCTAATAAGCCGGGTATTAGGTTTTAGCTGTTAGGAATCCACCTGCGCTTAGACCTGCCTGCCCGGTTGAATATTGTTAGGACGACACCGTTGTATCCAGCCTAAGGCAAGAGTAGTCCGGGCTTCAGTGGATAAATACAACAATAGAGCAATATAGTAATTTTTTGTAAGACTATTAAAGAATTTAACAATTCATAATTTATCACAAAAAATAAAGTACAGCTTTTAGCTATACTTTACCTAGCAAATATCATCAGTATATTTAAAACCTTCCTAAAAATTCATTAATATGATATCAAAAAGTATTATTGTTTAACAATTCTTTCAACAATAGTCTTTTCGCCTGAAATTATTCTGAGATAATATATCCCTTTTCCTATTTTGGAGATATCCAGAATTAACCTGTTTCCATAATTTATTTCTGAATATAAAATTTGGCCGGATATATCAACAATTTCAATTCTTATTTTATCGGTAAAATTTTTCGATAAAATAATCATCAGTTCATTATTTGTCGGATTTGGGTATATTTTGGCTGTAAATTCATCCTTATTATTTTTGAATTGACTATCTTCTGCTAGCTTATTGCCATCATAGGAGTAAGTTCTATTTGATGTGGATTTCTGTGAATCAGGAGCAATTGGATCACAAACCGGAGCAGATGCTGTTGTATTATATACCGGTCCGGGACCATCAACTATTGCTTTGAACCTGGTTGGATATTCTACTTTAAATCCCGGTTTAAGTATAATTTTTGCATTTGCCTGGTATGTAACATCACATGATGGATGAATTGTATTGTTTGCTGTAATTGTATTGGCAGTAATAACAGCAGGCTCAGATATGGTTCCACTTGACCCGATAGGATAATCAGTATCAATAAACTTTGCTGGAAAATATACCAGCCAGTACAAATTATTCAATAACATATAGTCAATTCCACTTAAATCTCCCGTAATCCTTAGCTCTCCCGGTTCTCCCGGGTCGCTTATTAACCTGTTTTCAAATCCCCATTGTGGTGGATATGTAACAATTCCATCTTCTTTATAATAAAAAGGGCCACATTCAGGACAGGAATTTAGTAAATTATCATATGCAGGTTTAAAATCTCCCAAATCCACGTCTTCATGTAAAATTTGCCAAACTAACGGGAAATGTTCATGATGCGGATTACTCGGATCAAATCGGGTATTTATATATTGCCAGTAATATCCTATAACTGTGAAAAGTGCTTTAAAAGAATAATTTCCCTCTTCACTTGCATTATTAGCTATAATTTCCATTTCAAATTTGTCATCTTCAGATGAAGCATAATGATGATTTTGTCCTGTAATCCAATGAGCGGCTTCGGCAAATCCCCATTGTCTTCCAACATGAGAAGGAGGCTGCTCCCAAACCTGCCACGCATGTGAGAGGTTATGATTAACCGGATTTCTCAGAATCCAGGCATCAAACCAGTGTTGATGGGTGTTTTCATCAGCAGGGATTATAGCCCAGAAGTGAGTTTCTCCAAAATTATCACAAACGTAAGTTATTTTATTCTGAGATGAGAAGCTCCAATACCAATCAAAACTATGCATATGATTAACCATGTCGCCTGCTAATTTCTTAACCCTGTTTTTTATATCGATATCATCAACTAATTTTACCACAAGAGCAAAATTTAGTAAATAATGCCATACATTATCCTGGCTGTTATTTAGAGCTGGATCAAAGTGTGTAAATGTTGCATCTATAATTCTACCTTCAAAATTTTTATTTAAACCTTTAATAACAGCCGTATCATCAAAAGTTGAATGAACATCGTCACGAATGAAGTACCCATTCATGCAAGGCTCACCATCCCAATAGGTTTCTGCTGTATAATCAAGTCTTTCAACTGCTTTAATCGCATAGTCCAATTTTTGTAGTGTGTTTTGATAGTCAAGTCCGTTGTCTTTTAATAGCCTGTATTCAGTAGCAAGCATTCCGATATAATACTGCATTCCACTATTACCATCATTCCAGTTCATTATACCATTTTTATGTACCGTAATAGCCGGAATGTTTGTTCCGGGTTCATCATTTGGACTTATAGCAATGAAATGGTCCTCCAGACGTTGTCTTAAATACCAATATTTCTCTAAGTTGTCCTCAACAGTCTGAGCTAAAGAAGATAATGGTATAATTAATGTTATTATGAAGATTATTATTGTGTTTTTCATAATATCTAAATTTCAGAGAATATTTAAAAAATCATTAATGATAGTTTTGAATTTTATAATATTCTTTACTCATATGATTTAACTGATATTACTTTGCATTTTGCACCTTAATACTTTCTATTTCTTTTTTCAGTTCAAGAACATAGAGTGTTAATTCCTCAATCTTCTTCAGTAACAATCCGTCCATCTCACCCACTTTGTATCCGTTTTCCTTAAATTCCCTGGCTGTGGGTACTTCGGGAAGGTGCTCATTATTTTGAATATATTTTTCAACTTCTTCCAATGATCTTAAATTGTAATCCTCCTGGAATACATAGTCAGATTCAGGCACATTTTCAACAACTTCTATCTCTTCGGCACGTATTTTACCTTTTACATCTAATTTACAATTAGGTTCGGTGGTACCAATTCCAACGTTGCCATTTACAATTAATCCATCAGTAGGAGCACTTTTAGAATCGGAATAACCAATAGCCACATTACCATTTACCTGGAGTTTGCTTGTGGTTAGTCTTGCCCCCGGATCATATGTGGTGTTGAATCCTATCGCAACATTTCCGTCACCCTGAAGTATTAAAGGACTAATCCAGCTTTTATTGGCTCTGAAATGTAAGTTCTCCATAAAATTAATATAACCATGAACACCATTATGTGTAAGTGACAATCTTGGTTCGTCTTGATTAATTATATTTCCAAGTGCTATATATTTATTAAAGGGGACTTGTATGCTTCCAGTAAAGCTTGCTTTTCCATTTGTATCAAGAGTTAATTTTGTTACCCCAGCCACTCTTAAATATAAGTTTTCATCATAACTGCCAATATAACCACTATTAACTCTTATTTCTTTATTAAAATAAAATTTACTTTGATCAGTGTAAAAATGTGAAAAATCAGCACTATTAATCGGACCTATTCTAGTATAACCATATTGTGTAATAATTTTTAAAGGAACATTGATTTCATTATCTTGTGAAAAAATACTAATGGATAAAATAGTACAAAAAATAATGGTTATTAATTTCAGGTGTTTCATTTTAATAATATTTTAATTTAGCCTACTCTATTTTAGCTTTTAGGTTTCGGCTTTTGATTTATGATTTTAGATTAATAATATAATATAATTATTTACTTATAACTATAAACTTATTCCCAAAAATTTAAAAATTCAAAATCACTCTTTAAAACTGGTCCAGTAGTAAGTGAATGAATTATCCTCAACTCCTTCGGGATTTTTCCAGTTACTAAAAAAATTAAACCACGAAGTATTTTTTAAAAGTATTTCTTGTTCCTGTGTTGTCCCAACAAACCTGATTGCTTTTTTTTCATCAGTCTCAATGCAAAATGGCATTTTAAATCCCTCTTCTACCTCTGTCCATTTATAGGTAAAAATCAGATCATCCGAGTTTTTATGAAAGGAATATTCCAGTACTGGTAATCGTGTATCGTAAAGGTATTTATTAAAAAAGGCACCATAGTTTTCTTTTGTGTTTCTGTTTACACATTCTATAAAATCGCCGGTGTCAACGATTTTGTAACAATTTTGGATATAAAAGTCTTTTAAGATCTTGAAAAACAGTGAATCATCGTTAATAGTACATCGCAAAGAATGCAACATTATTGCTCCTTTATTATAGATATCGTTGCTGGCAAAACTGTATTCATTCACACCTCTGTTTTGCACTATGGGCCAGAAATTAAAAATGTAAAATGATTTGTTTCTGGTTTCATACAGATATTCTTCTTTCCCAAAGACATTTTCAATAAATAATAACTCTGCATAGGTAGCAAAACCTTCATGAATCCATGCATCAGCCATGTCTCCTGCAGATACAGAATTACCCCACCATTCATGAGCTGCTTCATGTACAATAATATAATCATACTTTTTATTTCTGTACCCGTTATTACTTTTATTGTTATAAGAATTTCCATATGCAATTGCTGACTGGTGTTCCATGCCTGCATAGGGAGATTCAACCAAACCAAAGCCATCTCTCATAAAAGGATATTTCCCGAAAACATCACAATAAAATTTTATAATTTCAGGGGTCTGCTTAAAGTGCTGCCTTGCTTTTTCAAGGTTGTATGGCAGAACATGATACTTCATTTGTAATGTATCATTTTCCAGTATCAGGGTATCATTAAACTGGATGAATTTTCCCATATAAAAAGTAACATTATAGTTGTTTATCGGATAACTTACAAACCATACGAACCGGTTATATGATTTACCTGCTTTTTCTATTCCTTTTAAAACCCCATTTGATATTGCTTCATAATTTTCAGGGACTTCTATATTTATTGTCATTGAATCCGGTTCATCTGAAAGATGATCCTTGTTTGGCCACCACGAACTGGCTCCAAGATGTTCACATGCCACAGCTATCCACCTGTTATATTTTTTATCCCTCTTCCAGACAAAACCCCCCTTCCATGGAGGATCTTTTGCTATACCTGGTTTTCCGTAATATTCGATATATATCATGTGTTTTTCCCCTGATGTCAGTATATAAGGAAATTTTATAAAAACAGCATTAAATTCTCTCTTAAAATATAAATCCTGATCATTCCACTTTATTTTATCAATTGTATAATTGTCAAATAAATCAATTTGAATCCATTGACTTGATTCCAGCATTGTAAAATAAATATTATTGCTACCGGTTATTTGTTTACCTTTAGGGATAATTCTAACCGTAAGATCATAATAATACACATCAAAACAATTCCTTTCCGGCCGCAAAGCTCCTCTCAAAGTGTCAGCCCGTGAGTATACCGGCCTGTAACCATTTTCCCTTAATAACTCTTCATTTTTATAGTAATGCTTTTTTAGAAACTTTAATTTATAGGAAGGGTCACAATAGTATTTAATGAATTTAGTATTTCTGCTATATCCCATGGACTTTGCCTTAAGAAAGTCTAGGCAGGCATTATCGATATCTCCGAGTTTAATTCTTGCCATACCCCTGTTATAAATCGCAGCTGAATTATCAGGTTTTACTTTAAGATACTCATTCATCTTGTTAATAGTACCATGATAGTTTTCTTTCCTGAAATTATTCAATCCTTCATTCCATATTGAGTCAGGGTCATTGGCTCCGAGTGCATAGTTAAGCATCGTAAATACAACAACTAATATTATTTTCATCATTGATATTGATTGTTTTTTCTGCTATGACTCATTTTTGAAATACTCACCTAATATCAATTTTGCTGCGACAAATGAACTTAGCTTGTCATCAAGGACTTTCTTTTCATATTCGTCAAGAAGATTTTTCATATTATAACTACTGTAGAATTTATCCTTGATATTTTGATTTATTGTTTCATATAACCAATAACGAGCTTGTTCTCTTCTTTGTTTTTCAAAGAAATTATTGTTAGTTGTAAATTGTCTATATTCCATGATCGTATCCCAGATTTTATCCAACCCTTCATTCTTTACTGAAGAGCATGTCATAACTTTTGGTGTCCATTCTGATTCCATGGGAGGATAAAGGTGTAATGCGTTTTCATAATCCTTTTTTGCTCTTTCAACATTTTTAATATTATTTCCATCTGCTTTTGTAATTACAATTAAATGAGCCATTTCCATTATACCCCTTTTAATACCTTGCAACTCATCACCAGCCCCTGCTAACATTAATAAAAGAAAAAAATCAACCATAGAATGCACGGCAGTCTCTGACTGGCCTACGCCAACGGTTTCAACAAATATTGTATCATATCCGGCTGCTTCACAGAGAATTATAGTCTCCCTGGTTTTTCTGGCAACACCTCCAAGTGTACCTGCAGATGGTGAAGGTCGAATGAACACATTTGGATCACCTGAGAGAAGTTCCATACGCGTTTTATCTCCCAGAATACTTCCTTTTGTGCGTTCACTACTCGGATCTATGGCCAGTATAGCCAGTTTGTGGTTACTTCCGGCCAGCTTTAAACCCAAAGCTTCAATAAATGTACTTTTTCCTGCACCAGGGACACCGGTAATGCCGATTCTCATCGATTTACCTGAACGAGGCATACATTTCTCAATAATCTCCTGTGCTATCTTATAATGATCTGGTAATTTGCTTTCTATAAGGGTTATGGCCTGACTTAAGATGGCACGGTTTCCATCCAGTATTCCTCTGACGAATTCATCAACAGTAAATATCTTCTTCTTTTTTTGTTTTAGTATTTTGACTGCATTTTTGTTTATTGAAGGAGGCTGTGGTATCTCATCATTGATGGTCAGGGTGTTTTTATGCTTTTCTTTTTTTTTCATGCAAGATTTTCTAGATTTCTACAATTCCCTCAAGCCATAAAGTAATCCTTGGATTCTCAGGATCATTTGTTACTACTGTTATCATTTTCTTCTGATTGCCTTTCCTTCCGGTTGAATTAAATACTACCCTTATTTGAGTAATATCATCGGGCTTAATTACTGTTTTTTTGGGTGTGACAGCTGTACAACCACAGGTAGCCCATATTCTTCTTATAATAAGATCGTGTTGCCCGACATTTTTCAGCACAAAATTGTGTTCAATTCTTTTACCCTGTTTGATGGTGCCGAAATTATATGTCCTTGATTCAAAATATGTTTTTGGAGCAAGTTCTTTTTCCTCAGGAGAGAGTTCAGAAAAATCTTCTATGATAGTAGCAGTGACAGTTATCATATTTTTTCCCGGACTTTCACCGTTAACTGTAAGATATAACCTTTCAATTGCTCTGTCCCATTCATTTTTTAATGCTGAGTTATAAATGATTTCTATTGTCCCCTCTTCAGCTGGTCGTAATATTTCAGGCTTAAAAACAAAAGTCAGAAATTCAGGTGTATTCTTAAAACCCAGTTTTACAGGATTATTAATCGAAGCATTAGCTACTTTAATCAGTTTAGTCTGAGTTTTTCCTTTTAAAATTTCATTGAATGCAACATGTGTATTCTTTAAACGGACATCTCCAATTTCATATTTATATTCCCTCATGATCCTTGAAATTGTTCCTTCAATTGAACCATCTCCCTCGCCTGTTTTGACAGTCCCTGTAATTTTTAATACTATTGGTTGTCTTTCAGCATTGCTTCTAATTGTAATCGATTTTGTAAATGGCCCGGGTCGGCCCTTTGGATTAAAACTTACTTTAATTGAACCAGTCTGGCCCGGAATTACAGGTTCTTTAGTCCATTCAGGGGTAGTACAACCACAACTTGCCTTAACTTCATTTATAATAAAAGGCATATTACCGGTATTTATGAAAGTAAATTCGTGAAATACATCACCATCATCTATATATATTATACCAAAATCATGGGTCTCTTCGTCAAATCTGACTGTAGACTTGTTTATCTGTGCTGAAATCCGCGAAACCAAAAATAATAAAACCAGGATAGATGAAAGCAATTTTAAATTTTTCATTTTATTTATATTAATAAAATAAAATATTATTAAAAGAGTTAAAAAACTGAGAAAAGCAAAATTAGAAAAAAATAAAATAATAAATTAATTTTATAAAGTCTTTCAATGATAAGTTATCAATATAGGTAGAATAATGATTAAACCTAATAGACTCATACTGTTTTGTGCTCTGTTATTTATTTTTTCAAACGTATTTAACCAGTTTTATAACGGGCATAAAATGAAATTTGGGAAAAACCGTGTACAGTATAGTGATTTTTACTGGGAATTCTATCGATATAAGAAATTCGATGCCTATTTTAACCAGTTCGGCAGAGAACTCGCACAATATACAGCAGACTTCGCTTTAGAAGAAATACCCCGATTGGAAAAATTCTTTAATTATAATCTGGATAAACGAATCATCTTTATCATTTTCAATAAACTTTCAGATTTTCGACAAAGTAACATAGGATTAATAACAGGCCAGGATGAATATAATATTGGAGGGGTAACTACAATCAGCAGAAATAAGGTATTTCTTTATTATGAGGGTAGTTACAAAAAATTCGAGGAACAAATTACTGCCGCAATTGCTAAAGTCCTGATTAATGAAATATTATATGGTTTCGAATTGAAAGATAATGTTACTAATTCGACATTAATAAATTTACCCGAATGGTATTTTGAAGGATTGATTTCTTTTGTGTCAAGAGGCTGGGATTTTGAGATAGAGAATAAAGTCAAGGATGGAATATTAAGTAAAAGATATAAAAAGTTTAATCGCCTGATAGGAGAAGATGCTGTGTATGCAGGACATTCTTTCTGGAAATTTATTGCAGATACCTATGGGGAATCAGTAATACCAAGTATTATCTATCTTACAAGAATAAACAAAAATTCCAATTCCTGTTTTCTCTATGCATTGGGCTTTTCATTAAAGGAATTATCATATGAATGGATGGCACATTATGTAGATCTTTATAAAAATGATGAAGATCAAAGAAATATACCTAAAACAGGAAAGATCTTAAAACGTCCGCGACGAAAGCGTATTTATCAGGAAATAAAATTAAATCCTAACGGAAAATATATAGCATATGTAACAAATGAAATGGGGCGGTATAAGATATGGATTTACAATACTGAAACCAATAAAAATAAAAAGATCTTAAGAAGAGAACATAAACTAGAGCAAATAACGGATTACTCCTATCCGGTATTAACATGGCATCCGTCGGGAAGAATATTAACATTTATCACTGAGGAAGAGGGAGGAATCAGACTATATTATTATACACTGGCAACAAAAACATTAGAGGTTAGAAATTTATACTATTTTGAAAAAATACTTGATTTTTCATTTTCCGATGATGGGTCGCTATTTGTCTTTTCAGGAGTAAAAAACGGGAAATCAGATATTTTTGTTCATACTATTGCTTCAGGTACATACCAGCAGATAACAGACGATATTGCTGATGATTTTAGTCCAAGATTTATAAATAATTCTGAACAAATAATTTTTTCCTCCAACAGATACTCAGATACTCTGGGTAGTGAAATAAACAACAGTAAAAAACGCCTGTATAATGATTTATTTATTTTTGATTATAAAAATATGGACAATAAGCTGATACGTTTATCTGATAAAGAATATGTTAATAAGATTCAGCCTTATGAGTTCAGCAAGAACAAATTTCTCGTACTAAATGATGAAAGCGGAATAATTAACAGATACGTAACACAGTTTGACAGCACAATTAGTTATATTGACACAACGATACATTACCGTTACTATTCCGAATCTTATCCGGTTTCCAATTATTCGAGAAACATAATTGAACATGATTATAATTCAAAAGCAGGACAGCTGGGAGAGATAATTTTTAATGATGGACGGTATAATATGTATAATAATTCAGTTACTGAAAAAATAATTGCTGAAGATGAACCGGAAGTAACACAATTCAGAAAAAAATTATCCAGAAAACTGGCTGAGAAAGACAGTGCTGAAAATATTTATAAGAAAGGGATTAGCATTCAGTCGATGAAAGATAATACTATTATTACAAGTGAGCAGGATACATTTGTATTTGATGAATATGAAATAGATATTAATAATTATATTTTTGAAAAAGAAAAGATTAATTATTATAATTCGAAACTTAAAGATAAAAATCTAACACTTTCACTGGATACAGGAAAGCAAAAGAGTCCCAAGATTCGTATATATCAGCCGGCCTTCTATCAGAATTATATGGTTAACCAGATTGATTTTAGTTTTTTAAATGAATCTTACCAGGCATTTACCGGTGGGGCAGTATATTTTAATCCGGGAATGAACATACTTTTTAAGATTGGCACAAATGATTTATTTGATAATTATAAAATTACAGGAGGATTAAGGCTTTCACCTGATTTTAACAGTAATGAATATCTTATTAGTGTTGAGAACCTGAAAAAACGTCTGGACAAACAATTGGTTTTTCACCGGCAGACATTTAAGAATGAGGGCGAAGAGGAGGGATATGCCTTTACAGTTAAGACACATACCCACGAACTATCTCTTATTTTCAGGTATCCTTTTGATCAGGTGAAATCATGGGTAAGAACAATTACTTTCAGAAATGACAGAACAGTATTTCTTGCTACTGATGTTAATTACCTTAACAGGGAAAATATCTACAAAACATGGGTGGGATTGAAGGTTGAATATATATTTGACAATACAAGATCTCTAGGAATTAATCTACCCAGCGGTACCAGATATAAACTGTTTGGAGAACTATATCAGCAGGTAAATGACAGGTTTGATGAACTAGTTGTTCTTGGTGTTGATTTCAGGCATTATGTAAAAATACACAGAAATCTTATATGGGCTAATAGATTTGCAGCAAGTACATCACAAGGTTCCAGCAGATTGATTTATTATCTTGGAGGAGTTGATAACTGGACAAATTTAACTCCTTTTAAAGTACCCACATTTATTCCTTTAAATGAAATACCAATTAATACTGAAGCCAATTATGTATACCAGACTGTGGCTACCAATTTAAGAGGGTTTTCTCAGAACATCAGAAATGGCAATAATTTTGCATTAATCAATACAGAAATACGCTGGCCAATATTTAAATATATTGCTAATTATCCCATTAGTAATAGTTTTTTGGAAAATTTTCAGATTGTAGGTTTTTTTGATATTGGTACAGCATGGTCAGGCCTGACTCCCTGGTCAAAAGAAAATGCATATGATAAGCAGTTAATACCCACTGACGGAAATGGATATCCTATTACAATCATAATAGATACTGACAGGGAGCCGTTAGTTGCAGGTTATGGATTTGGTATTCGTTCTCAATTATTAGGATATTTTATAAGGCTTGACTGGGCCTGGGGTATCGAGGATAATAAAATACTGGACAGAATTTTCTATTTCTCACTTAGTTTGGATTTTTGATTAATAATCTGAATTTTAACAGAAAATATGTTTTTAGAATAAATTTATAGTATAAATTTGTTTTTTTTATTAATTAAAATTAATTGAAATGGCTTATACAATAAATGATGAATGCACTGCCTGTGGAATATGCTTACCAGAGTGCCCCAATAGTGCTATAAGTGAGGGCGATCCTTATGTGATTGATCCCAATAAATGTAATGAATGTGAGGGATTTCATGATGTGCCGCAATGTGTTGATGTATGTCCTGTTGAGGCCGTAGATCATCTGGATTAAACTGTGTCCTGATAAAAGCAAAAAGGTCTGCTCCAGAGCAGACCTTTTTTTTCTTTAGATGAGTATTTAAGCTCATGATATATATAGAATAAACTAAGATATTATATTGACCTATTAATTTTTGTATATAGTTAATTCGGAATTGCAGTAATATTTTATTATTTAGTGGCAACTATCCAGTTATCAGCATTCAGCATCCAGTCTTCAATTTCCATTTCTTCTTCCTTAACTTCTTCATCAGCTGTTCTCTCTGATGCGCATGGCTTGATATTAAAATCGTTAAGCATCCAGCATTCAATTTCCATTTTCTCCTCATTTTCTTCTTCCATGATATTCTGATTTTCAATATTAATATCAGTATTTGCTTCTACTGGTATAAACATATTATCCATTGCGGGAAGAATTTTGGAATCAGGTTCGTTGAGGACTGGATAATAGGTATATTTATACATATCATCCTGATCATTAAGCTTTATTATCTTTAATAATGCTTTTTTATAACTATCAGTATCATAGTAAAAACCGTAATTTACGGATTTCTGACTTTGGATCCCAATTATCACAAACATTAACAACAGGATAATCAGAGATGCTCTTTTTAAGTTTACTGCTGGCTTAATAGGTGTTTTCATTTTTATATCTCCTTTAAATTTTATTCATAACTATTTTCATAATTTGTTTAGCATTTACTATACCATACTTTTTAAGTAATTATTAATCAGTCTGTTAAGTTTATTTAAATTTTTCATGAACTCTAAGTATTGATTAATTATGAAACACTGTATGTTCGAAAGCGAACAGAATTTGCAAAATTTATCTTTTTACTGAATTCATTATATAAGACTATTAAATCGGAAATATGTTACAGATAAATGAAGAATTTTTTGAAAATTTATTATTTTGGTCCTAAAATTACCACTATTTCACCTTTAACAGATTTCTCAGCATAATGTTCAAGAAGGTCGGAAAGATTTCCACGAATATTTTCTTCATGTATTTTTGTTAATTCTCTCGAAATTGAAGCTTTTCTGTCCGGTCCAAAATATTCAATAAATTGATTTAATGTAAGTATTAGCCTGTGGGGAGATTCATAGAATATAATAGTACGGGTTTCATTTGTTAATTCTTTAAGTCTTTTTTTTCTGCCTTTTTTCACAGGCAGGAATCCTTCAAAGCAGAATTTATCATTTGGCAATCCTGAGTTAACTAAAGCCGGCACGAATGCTGTTGGCCCTGGTAAGCATTCTACTTCAATATTATTTTCAATACAGGTTCGAATTAGCAAATAGCCGGGATCTGAAATTGAAGGCGTGCCGGCATCTGTTACCAAAGCTACTTTTTCGCCGTATTTTAGTCTGGAAACTATGTGATTAACTGTATTGTGTTCATTAAACTTATGATGTGATCGGAGTTTTGTAGTGATCTTGTAATGTTTAAGTAAATGGCCTGTTTTTCTGGTATCTTCAGCAATGATTAAATCAACTTGCTCTAATACTTTTAAGGAACGGATTGTTATATCTTCAAGATTGCCTATAGGAGTTGGAATTATAAATAATTTACTCATCTTTATTTATTATCAGTTTCCTTCGAATCAAATCCAACAGTATTTGCACCAGAGAATTATCCATGTCCCAGTTAAAATTTCCCATTAAGTAATTATAAGCATCATTAAAATTGGTGGCATTATTCAATACTTCAATTGTTTTGTTATATTTATTTTCATTACCATTAAAAAGTTCTTTAATAAAAATGAACTTATCATTTATTCCTATTGCATCTGCTATGCTGGTAATAGGCTTTGATTTTAATTTTATTGACAGGTCATCATATTTTTGAGATTTCAAAAAGCCATCGTGAATTGATGATGACTGACTTTTAAACCTGTCAGATATTATTTTTTCATTATCATCTGCTTTGACTGATTTTTTTTCTGATAAATCTGACTTCTCCGATTCTTCATATTCTATTGAATCACGGGTATCTTTTGAGTCATTATCGGGGCCCTTCTCCAGGGGACCATCCATGGCCCCTGGCTTATCTGCCTTAATTGATGCTGTTTCAGATCCGGATATTTGCTCTGTCATTTTGTTGTCTTCTTTCAAATGGGATTGCTTTAACATTAGCAGAATATCATAAAGATTCCTCACTTTCTCCAATGTGAGATCCATTTCAATGGCCGGAATTTTATCATAATTAGTAAAGCCAGAAACCATTGTATGAATCTCTTTTACATTTTCTATAATTGCTTCCAGTGTATTCTTATAAACCATAATAATATTGACATTTAGTATATTCTTAAATAAAATCGCAGTTATTTAAATAATCAAAGCTAATCTTAACGGATTCCAGTGGTGAATAATTTCTACAATTATCATGTTCGACAAAAAAGTATTTCATGCCTGCTAAATCTTTATGAGCAAATAATTCTTTAAAATTGATAATTCCGGTACCTACTTCGGTAAAATAACCTTCTTCTGTATTATCCATATCTTTTCTATGATATAATTCAAATCTTCCGGGATATTTTTTAAAGTATTCTATAGCGTCTTTTCCTCCTTTCTTTATCCAGTAT